>Ga0307992_1001823_pt1 | contig 12427 bp, 7 predicted proteins | sample EllFjometagen133_FD_203162 | JGI IMG/M metagenome (GOLD analysis project Ga0307992, IMG submission 203162) | Marine microbial communities from Ellis Fjord, Antarctic Ocean - #133 | ecosystem: Environmental > Aquatic > Marine > Unclassified | place: Southern Ocean | collected 2014-10-08
GAGTGATGACCGTAGGCTGGTATAAAGAATTTAGCACCAACTTTTTTATTTATCCATGCTAATTCTTGAGCGTTACCGTGTCCGGTTGAATGAACGTCTAGAGTTCTATAATGAATTATTTTTAAATCATGTCTATATAAGTTATCTTCGAGTCTTCTAACTGATATTTCGTTACCAGGAATAATAGAAGATGATAAGAGAATAGTATCTTTTTCATTTAGAAAAATATTTTTATGTTGTTTAAGAGACATTCTCATCAAAGCAGCAAATTCTTCTCCTTGAGATCCTGTGGCGAGAACAACAATTCTATCTGGTGGATAGTTAGCAATTTCTTTAGAAGAAATTATGGTACCTTTTTTAGGCTCAAACATCTTTGCCATTTTAGCTATCTCTATGTTTACTTTTATACTTCTACCTTCTGTAATAATTTTTTTACCGTATTTTTCTGCTATCTCAATTATTTTTATCATTCTTTCGAATTGAGAAGCAAAAGTTCCTATAATTAAACGACCGTTAGTATTTTTTATAATTTGTTCTATGTTGTCGTAGACAGTTTTTTCAGGTATAGACCAACCTGGTTTTTCAACGTTAGTGGAATCAGCGAATAAAAGTAAATTATTATCTTTTCCAATATCACCCCAAACTTTCTCTTCTTTTTCTGAAGGGATACCGTCAAAATGTTTTAATTTTACGTCTCCTGTTATAACTATATTTCCGAAGGGTGTTTCTATGGAAGATCCAAAAGCCCCAGGGATTGAGTGAGTGACAGGAAAGAATTTTATTTTTAAATTACCTAATTTAACTTTTTCTCCAGCACTAACATTTTTAAAATTAAGTGGTGGATGGGTAGGGAAGTCTTCCATTTTTTTCTGAATCATTATGGAAGTTAATTCACTTGAGTAGATAGGAGGGTTTCCAATTTTCTCCATGATATAGGGAATAGCACCGATATGGTCTAGGTGACCATGGGTAACAATTAAAGCACGGATTTTACTCTTTTTTTCTTCTAAATATTTTGTATTAGGTATGATGTAATCAATACCAGGAGCATCTTCTTCAGTGGTAAATTGGACACCAGCATCAAAAACTAAGATATCATCTTTGTATTCTACTAACATCATATTTTTACCAACCTCTTCGACTCCACCAAGTGGAATTATTCTTATATTATCATTTGATATATCAGATGATTTTTTGTCAGGTTGAACTCTTTGGATAGGTTTTGGCCTTCTAAAAGGCTTAGGTTTAATATGTGAAGGATTAACATTCCTTTTCACTGTTGTTTTAGTTACTCTGCTTTTTACAGGCTTAGTAACTTTTTCTGTTTTTTTGTTATTCATTTTCTTGTAATTTCTAATAGGATTAAGTTATTAATTAATAATAGTTCTAAGAATTTAATAATTATGAGTTATAAAAGATCTTCCAGATTTTATTGGTTTCGATATACCATTCATTAATATTTAAAAATCTTTCTGAAGGAATGGTTAATTGTTCTATTTTTATATTTTTTATTTTTTCTGGAAGTATATAAATAAATTCTGGTGAATAAATAAAAGTAGCTGGGACATCTGTACTTATCTCTTCTTGAAACATTTTAAATTTTTCTTTTTTAGCTTCTTCATTGGTATCTATCCTAATTTCTTCAAGGAGACTGTCTGTGGTTATATTAGCATACATAGCAATGTTTAAACCTGGGTCGTTTCTTTGCGATGAATGCCAAAAGGCAAATAGATCCATGTCTCTTCCGATAACTTCACCAAAGAGAAGAGAGTCATACTGTCTTGGTCTGATAACATTTTGGTTTAGATCACCGATTTCAAATATTTTAAGACTAACCTGTGCTCCTAATTTTTCCCAATCTTCTTTAATAATGTTAGCTACAGCTTTAAGTTCAGGTGTGTTAGCTGTAGAAATAGAGAATTTTAATAAAGTTGTTTCTTTTCTGGTTAGTTTTTCTAAAATACCATCAGGATTAATTTTCCAATTATTTGAATCTAGAATTTCTTTAGCTATTTTCAAATTATCTTTTTCTTTATCACTTTTTGTATAATAACGTGACTTAGAAGGTACCGGGCTATCAATGGCTACTCCATAATTGTTAAGAACTTCTTCGATTATCTTTTCACGATTAATGGCTATATTTAAAGCAGTACGCACTTCTTTATTTGTAAAAACTGTTGCTTCGTCTTGATTAAAGAAAATACCAAAAATTCTTGGAAGAGGAGTAGAAAGAATCTGATGTTTTTCTTTAAGTAATGATACTTTTTCAGGACTGATTGAATTAATACTGTCTATTTCCTTATTTATATAAGCTGTTAGAAGTGATTCTTCGTCTGAATAAAGCTTTATATCAAGTCTTGAAATATAGGGTTCTCCAAGGGAATAACCTTCAAAAGATTCTAAGTTATATTTTTCTAAAATATCTGATGAACCTCTTTTTATTTCCTTAACTTTATATGGACCAGATCCAATTGGATTTATATTAAACTGACTAAAAGCAAATTGTTCAGGACTAATTTCTGTCCAAATATGTTTAGGTAAAATACCTAAAGTTAAGTTTTCTAAAAAAGGTGAATAGGGTTGAGGTAGGATAAATTGAATTTCTTTATCATTTAATCTTTTTACTTCTACACCTTCCCAGTTAGCTCTTTTAGAACTTTTTATAATATTGTTTTGGGTCATTTTTATGGTAAATTCTATATCTTCTGTTGTAATTGGGTAACCATCATGGAAAAAAATATTGTCTTTTAATTCAACAAGATAAACAAAACCATCTTCTGAAATACTATAACTATCAGCTAAATTAGGAATTAATTCTCCCTGGGTTGTTGCTTTTAATAAACCAGAATAGATTAGGGATGAAAGATCTTTATCTGTATTTGAAGTTGCTAGGACTGGATTGATAAAACGAGGTGAGCCAACGATACCTTCAATTAATGATCCTCCGTGTGAAGGAATTTCTACTAAATAGGACTCGTTTATATTATTTAAAATTAAAGTTAAACTTGTTATAAGGGTTATTAAAACGGTATAAAAAATAATTTTTTCTATTTGAGAAAACGATTTTATGATATCTGATATATTAAATAAAATATAAGAAAAAAACTTTTTTGATTTTTTTGAAACCTGTTTTATTTTTTGCATAAGCAAATTATCTAGTGGTTTATAGAATAGTTGTAAGAATTATTAAGAAATTAGTTAAAAAGAATTTTTAAGATGAGTGTTAAATAATAAGTGCTATAAAGGTTGATGCAACAAATAGTATGCCTATTACAATAGTTGAATTAAAGAGAATCTTTTCTGCTCCGCGTTTAGTATGGCCTCCTGAGAAACTGTCTTCACCTCCAAAAGTTCCGCCTAAACCAGCATCAGACTGTTGCACTAAAACAACAATCATCAATAAGATTGATAAGAATATCTGAATATAAGGTAATAAGTTAGATAGATTTTCCATTTCCTTCGATTTTCCTGCCTGTTTGGTAGGTAAACTTTAATTTACAATATTATACTAAAAAACAAAAATAAAGCAAGAATTATTAGAACTATTGAGTAATTTGGATAAAGTTGAAACCATTTATTTTTTTATCTTCTTCAATAGAAGTAACTTATGAGGGTTATGATTAGGACATGATCTGTCAGAACACCTTTCTGGAATAGTTTTAGTTCCTTCCATCATTAAAGCTCCGCAGGGTTGTCCTCCTTTTTCTTCTCGAGGATAATCACAGATATTTCCAGTTGGTTTTGTTTTAATAGCGTTTTTACATTTAGGATAGTTAGAACAACTATAAAAGATTCCAAAACGTCCCCTTCTTTCCATCATTTCACCTTCACCACAGACTGGGCATTTTATACCTGTCATTTTTTTCTTTTTTTCTTCCTCGTCTTCTTTAATGAATTTACATTTAGGATAATTTGAACAAGAAATAAATTTTCCAAAACGTCCCTCTCGAATAACTAATTTTCCATCCTTACAATCAGGGCAAGCTTCTCCTGTTTCTTTAGGACCCTCTATTTCATTTCCTTCCAAAGTGAGAGCTCCTTCACAATCAGGAAATTTTTCACAACTTATAAATTTACCTGCCTTACCTAATTTGTAAACCATGGCAGCTCCACATTTAGGACATTTATATTTATCTTCTGCTGGGCCTAGGTTGGAAATTTTTTCAATATCTTCTTTGGCTTTGATAGCTTTTATAAAAGGAGAATAAAAATCCTTTAAAGATTTTTCATAGGTATTTTTACCTTCAGCGATATCATCTAACTCGTTTTCCATTTTAGAGGTAAAATCATCACTGATATAATCTTCAAAGTGATTTTCTAAAAATGAGCTAACCACGTCACCAGTATCGGTTGGGTGGAGAGCTTTGTTTATCTTTTCTACATAACCTCTATTATAGAGTGTTTTTGTGATTGCAGCATAGGTACTCGGTCGACCTAGACCCCTTTTTTCTAATTCTTTAATTAAACTAGCTTCAGAATATCTAGTGGGCGGTTGGGTTTGTTTAGCCTCAATATTTACCTTGAGCATATCTAAGATGTCTTTAACTTTAACTTCTGGTAGTTCTACATCTTCTCCTCGAGCTTCTGGATCAACTTTCAACCAACCATCAAAAAGTAAACGGGAACCATTCATAGAAAAATAAGGAATATCTTTATCATCATCTTTGGTTCTTTTTCCTAGACGGGTGATTATTTTAGTTTTTAATAATTTAGCGTCACTCATCTGAGAAGCGAGAGTTCTATTACGGATAAGTTGATAAAGTCGTTGTTGTTCTTTGGTTGCTCCAGCATCCTTTACGGTTAGATTACTGGGACGAATAGCTTCATGAGCTTCTTGAGCATTTTTGCTACGACTCTTAAAAGTTTTTGAATCAAGGTATTCTTTACCATATTCTTTATTAATAACTGCTAAAGCCTGTTTTTGCGCTACAGTACTAAGGTTAACGCTATCAGTTCTCATATAAGTGATAAAACCAGCTTCATAGAGTCTTTGAGCATACATCATAGTTTGGCTAGGAGAAAAGCCTAAACGAGAACTGGCAGTTTGTTGGAGAGTGGATGTAATAAAAGGAGCACGAGCAGATCTTTTAGCTTCCTTTTCATTTACTTCTGAGACTATCCATTTATCTTTTTCACAAATTTTTAAAATCTTAGCAACTCTTTTTTCACTACGAGGTTCTTCTGAACAAGTTAAGGAAAACATTTCTCCAACTTTAGTTTTAACATCAGCTGTGAGTACCCAAAAGTCCTCTGGGATAAAAGCACGAATCAATCTTTCTCTTTCCATTAAGATTCTAAGAGCAGGGGATTGAACTCTTCCAGCAGATAATCCGTAACGAAGTTTTTTCCAAATTAAACCACTTAAACCATAACCGAATAACCTGTCTAGAATACGACGAGCTTCTTGAGCTTTTCTTAAATTTTGATCAATATCTCTGGGATGAAGAATTGCTTTTTGAACAGCTTCTTCTGTAATCTCATTAAAGACAACCCTTTGGGCATTAGGTAATTTTAAAACTTCGGCTATGTGCCAAGCTATAGCTTCTCCTTCACGGTCGGGGTCCATTGCTAGAAGGACTTCATCAGCTTTTTTAGCTCCACTTTTTAAGTCGGCTATAACTTTTTCTTTGCCAGCTATTGTTTCATAGTTTGGTTTGAAATTATTTTCAATATCAACAGCGTTAGCTTTCTTAGAAGCACTTTTAGGAATATCACGAATATGACCGACTGATGCTTTGACGATATAATCTTTTCCCAAATATTTTGAAATTGTTTTTGATTTTGCCGGTGACTCGACAATCAATAATTTAGTCATTAGTCTCTATTAATACAACATATTATAAAAATATGCAAATCTAGGTTTTCTTATTTTTATAAAATTGATAACAAAGTAGGGTTTAAGTAAATAAAATTTTTTACTAAATACATTATTTAAGAAGAGATTTGACCTTTATGGTGATAAAACGATTTATCAACTTTCAACTTTGAGTTTTTTGCTTTATACTTATCTACAATATGTATCTAAAATCGATAGAAATATCGGGGTTTAAGTCTTTTGCTAAAAAGGTTAATTTGAAGTTTGACACACCTGTGTCTGCTATCGTAGGTCCCAATGGTTCTGGAAAATCTAATGTGGCAGAAGCTTTTCGTTTTGTTCTTGGTGAACAATCCATTAAGTCCATGCGAGGGAAGAGAGGGGAAGATTTGATTTTTAATGGAGTTAATTTTTCTTCTCGTTTAAACAGAGCTAGTGTAAAAATAGTTTTTGATAATTCTAGTAAATTTTTAGATGTTGATTATGATGAGGTTACTATTGAAAGAATTGTTCACCGAGATGGAACTAATCAATATTTTGTTAATAAAAGCTTGGTTCGTTTAAAAGATGTTTCTGAATTATTGTCTGGAGCTAATATTGGTTCTTCTGGCCACCATATTATTTCTCAGGGAGGGGCTGACCGAATTTTAAATGTTAATTCTAAAGAAAGGCAAGTTATGATAGAAGAAGCTTTAGGTTTAAAAATTTATCAATACAAAAGGATTGCTAGTGAAAAGAAATTAGAAAAAGTTAAAGAGAATATTGAATCGGTACAATCATTGCGTCGAGAAAATGTCCCTCACTTTAAATTTCTTAAAAAACAAGTTGAAAAAATTGAGAAGACTTTAGAAATGAGGAAAGAATTAAAAGGTTTCTATTTAGAGTATTTTAAACGAGAAGATTCATATATAAAATATTGGACTAATAAAATTGAGAAAGATAAGCATCCATTGACTGAGGAATCAGCAAAATTAGAAGAACGCCTGATTGAAACAAAGTCTTTGTTAGAAGAAGCTAAAGGACCAGATGATAGGAGTCAGGAGATATCTTCTTTTAAAGAAAGATTGAATGATTCAAGAAATCAGAAGGATTCTTTAACTTTTAAATTGGGAAGAATTGAAGGAACTATTTCTGCTTTGATGATTGTTCAACCTAAGTTAGAAAGAGAAACTGTAGAGAGAAGTTTTAGTTTAAATGAAATGAAGAGTTTTGAGACTAAATTGGATGACCAACTTGAAATAGCGGAGTCATTGGATGATATTTTTCAAGTTAAAAGTATTTTAAAAAGGATTAAAGAGTCTTTTTCACAATTTATTTCTAATCATATAAATGATGAAAATTCAGAAGATGAATCTAAAGAACCTGTGGATACTGGTTCTAAATTGAAAGAGTTAGAAATTGAAAAACAAGAAATTGAGAAAGAATTGATTGGAATTAAAGAAAAAGAAAGCAATGTTTTATCTCAATATAATTCTCTTAAATTAAAAATAGAAAAAGAAAGAGATTCTAATAGGGGAGCAGAGTTAGCAGTTTTTGAGATTACTGCTCAACAAAGTGAAATTCGTTCTCAATTAAATTCGTTAAGAAACCAAGAAGAGAAAATAGATATTGCAGTAGAAAATTATAGGAAAGAATTAAATGAAGCTTATATTTTGGCTGGAAGAGAATCAGCTCAATTTCAATCAGTGGAGTTAAAAAATGAGCAAGGAGAATTGTTAGATCAATTTGAAGTAATTAGTGAGAATAGAGAGTTACAGGTAGACAGAAGAAGGAAAATCGAGAGGATTAAAATAAGAATTGAAGATTTAGGAGGAGGGTCCGGTGAGGACATAATGAAAGAATATGAAGAGTCTAATAAAAGAGATGAATTTTTGGCAAATGAGATTGGTGATTTAGAAAATTCAGCAGAATCTTTGTTGGCTTTGATTGGAGAACTTAAGGAAAAGATTGATATAGAATTTAAAAATGGTTTGGATAAGATCAACTCTCAGTTCAGTGATTTTTTTGTTCTGATGTTCGGAGGAGGTAAAGCTAGACTTAATTTAGTTGAGGGTAAAAAGACAAAGAAGAATACAGAAACTAATTTAGATATGAGTGATGATGATTTAATAGCTGAAATGGAAAACACAGAAGAAGTTGAAGGAGGTGGAGTGGACGTAGATGTTTCTTTACCCAACAAAAAAATAAAAGGTTTACAAATGCTTTCGGGTGGAGAGAGATCTTTAACCTCAATTGCTTTGTTGTTTGCTATGTCTCAAGTTACACCACCCCCTTTTATTATCCTAGACGAGACTGATGCTGCTCTTGATGAGGCTAATTCTAAGAAGTATGGGGATATGATAGAAACGTTGTCTAAGTTATCACAATTGATTTTAATTACCCATAATCGAGAGACCATGGCACGGGCTGATATACTCTATGGAGTAACCATGGGAAGTGATGGAATATCTAAATTGTTATCAGTTCATTTTGATGAAGCTGTGAAAGTAGCGAAATAAATATTTATAAAAATATTGAGTTATTATAATTTGTAGGTTTTAACTAAATTAAATATTGATATGATGAATAAAAGTATCGGATTTATTGGTCAAGGTTGGATTGGTAAAAATTATGCAGATGATTTTGAAAATCGTGGTTTTAGTGTTGTTCGTTATTCAGCAGAAGAACCATATATTCAAAATAGAGATAAAATTAATGATTGCGATATTGTTTTTATTGCTGTTCCTACACCAACTACAGCATCTGGTTTTGACGACAGTATTTTAAGACAAGTTATTAAGTTGATTGGTGATGGGAAAATAGCGGTGATTAAATCAACTATTGTTCCTGGAACAACTAGGTCTATACAAGATGAAAATCCAAATATTTTTGTTTGTCATTCCCCTGAGTTTTTACGTGAAGTATCTGCAGCCAATGATGCTTCTAATCCTAATCGTAATATTGTAGGGATTCCGAAAGATAACGAAAAATTTAAAGTTGTGGCAAATGATATTATGAAGATATTACCAAAAGCACCCTATGAGAAAATTTGTTCTGCAGATGATGCGGAGCTTGTAAAATATGGAGGGAATTGTTTTTTATATTTTAAACTTATCTATGCTAATTTATTTTATGATATTACACAAAAACTAGGAGGTGATTGGGATATCATAAGCGATATGATTTCAGCTGATCCAAGAATTGGTTCATCTCATATGAAACCGGTCCATAAAGATGGACGCGGTGCTGGAGGAAACTGTTTTATAAAAGATTTTTCAGCATTTACTGAAATGTATAAAAAATTAATGGTCGATGATAAGTATGGTCTAAATGTTTTAGATAGTTTACAGAAAAAAAATAATAAATTGTTGCTTGATAGTGATAAAGATTTAGATTTATTAAAAGATGTATTTGGTGAAAATGTTTTAGATAATAAATAAAAATAATAATATGAAAAAATGTTTAGTAACAGGTGGGGCAGGGTTTGTCGGTTCAAATTTAGTTGATGAACTTTTAAAAAGAGGTGATGAAGTTATTATTCTTGATAATTTATCAACCGGTAAGAAAGAAAATATTAATGAAAAAGTAACTTTTATTGAAGTTGATTTACGAGATTTAGAAAAAATTAAACCATATTTTGTTGGTGTTGATTATGTTTTTCATATAGCGGCTTTAGCACGGGTGCAACCATCTATTGATGATCCTGTTACCTATAATGATCATAATGTAAATGGTACTTTAAATGTTTTAGTAGCTTCTAAAGAGGCAAAAGTAAAAAAGGTTGTTTATTCAGCTTCTTCATCTGCCTATGGTAACCAAGAAAAAATGCCTTTAACCGAAGATATGCCAACTGATCCTATTAGTCCCTATGGTTTACAAAAATATATTGGTGAGGAATATTGTCGTTTGTTTTCCTATGTTTATAAATTACCAACTGTTTGTTTAAGATATTTTAATGTTTACGGACCAAAGATGGTTTTAGAGGGAGCCTATGCTTCAGTGATTGGCATTTTTGGTTTACAAAGAAAAAACAATCAACCATTGACTATTGTGGGTGATGGAGAACAATTACGAACCTATACCTATGTTGGAGATGTTGTTCGGGCAAATATTTTGGCAGCGGAAAGTCAGATAAGTGATGGACAATCAATTAATATTGGACAAAGTAATGAATTTACCGTTAATCAAATTGCTGAGATGATTGGTGGTTCAATAACTAAAATTCCAGCTCGGATTGAACCTAAAAGAAATCTTTGTGATAATTCGTTGGCAAAAAAACTTTTAAATTGGGAACCAACCATGGAATTAAATAAATGGATTTTAGAATATAAAAAAGAACTTAATATTTAAGTTAGCTAAGTAAAAAATAGAATTAATTAAATTTAAAATTATTGAAGAAGAATTAATTTACTAATTCAAAATCAATTATTCTTTTATCAACGTTTGTGTTAATTAGTTTAACTTTGATTTCATCACCAAGAGAATATTTTTGGTGATTTTTTTGTCCAACTAAACAATATTTTTTAGCGTCTAATTCATAGTAGTCATCTTTAAGAGATCTTAGACTAATCATTCCGTCAGCTCCGTTACTGGCTTGAACATAAACTCCCCATTTAGTAATTCCAGAAATAACTCCTTCAAATTCTCCTCCAATTTTTTGAGACATTAGTTCTACGAATTTATATTTTTTGGAGTCTCTCTCTGCTATGGTAGCGGAAACTTCTTGCTGACTGGATTTTATAGTAAGTTCTTTATATTTTTTAATTGAACGAGGACTAAGATTACTTCCAACTAAGTATTTTTTCATAAGGCGATGAACCATCATATCTGGATAACGTCGAATTGGGGAAGTAAAATGAGTATAATGTTTAAAAGCTAGGCCATAGTGACCGATATTTTTGACAGAATAAATAGCTTTTGCCATTGATCTTAAAGTAGCTGTAGCAATTAGGTTTTCTTCTGGAGTTCCTTCTATTTTTTCTAAAAGGTTATTTAAGTCTTGAGAAGGAACTTTTCCTTCTTTAAGTTTGATGTGGTAACCAATGGTTTTTAAAAATTCTATTAGTTCTTTTATTTGTTCTGGTTTAGGAAAGTCATGAACACGATAGATAAAAGGTAATTTAATTTTTAATTCAATTTCTTTCTCTCCAATATAACCAGCTACTTCTTTATTAGCCAATAACATAAAATCTTCGATTAATTCATTGGTTTCAAGTAGCTCTTTTTTGTGAACACCAATAGCTTTACCTGTTTGGTCCAATTCAAATTTGTATTCATTACTACCAAAAGAAATGGCTCCGTGTTGGATTCTTTCTTTTCTCATAATTTGAGATAATTTATCAAGTTGACTTAGTTCTTGATAAAAAGCTCCTTCTTTTTTATCTAGAACAGCTTGAGCTGTTTTATAGGTAAATCTTTTATTAGAATTAATAACCGTTTCTCCAAACCATTTTTCAATAACATTAGCGTTTTTATCTAAAACAAAGACGGCTGAAAAAGCTAATTTGTCTTCGTTGGGATTAAGAGAACATAAATTGTTGGAGAGAACTTCCGGTAACATTGGAATTGTTCGATCAACAAGATAAACAGATGTACACCTTTTAGTAGCTTCATTATCTATTTTTGAATTTATCGTAACGTAGTGGGTAACATCAGCAATATGAATACCGACTTCAAAGTTCCCGTTATCTAATTTTTTATAAGAAAGAGCGTCATCAAAGTCTTTGGCATCATCTGGGTCAATAGTTAAAGTAATTCGGTCTCTGAAATCTTTTCTTTTCTTAACTTCTTCATCAAAGTCTTTATGACTATTGTCACTAATGAAATCAGCTTCCTTTTCTACTTCAGTAGAGAAACCTGGTTCAAAACCTTTTTCATAAAGGATCGATTCCATTTCAACATTATTGTTTCCTTTCTTACCTAAAATTTTTAATATTTTTCCAGTTGGATTGGAATGTGAACCTTTCCAAGGTGACATTTCTACTAAAACTTTAGTGTTTTTGTCTAAGGGCTCACTTGGAGGTTCAACCTCCAAGTGGGGATAGAACTTAAAATCATCTGGAATTAAATAAAAATCATTTTTATCTTGAGAAATGACACCAACAAACTTTGTTTTAGAACGGCTAACTATTTCGATAACTCTAGCAACTTTATGTTTTCCTTGTTCAGAAACTTGGACTTTTACTATGTCGTTATGAAGAGCTGTATTTAAATTATCTTCTTTAATTTCAATATCACCACCTGGTAATCGAATAAAACCGGTTTTTTTACCGGTAATAAAAATACTGTCTTCTATAATTTGTTCATCATTTTTTACTTTTACGTCTTTCATGTGGGTATAATCATAGTCTAATTTCTTTATAAATTCAATGTTTTTGGTATTTTTTATTTACAAAAATTACAGGGGTCGGACCCCTGTAGGTAAATAATGGGGTGTTTACCAGAATTTTTTTACGAAAAATTTTAGGGAAAGTGTGGATAAGTTGGTTTGCTTTGTGGGTACCGGTGTTATATAATAGTTATCGAGTGGGAGATTGTGGGAAATCTCTAAAAAAACATTATGTTAATTGGCGAATACACACATACCATAGACGCTAAAAAGAGGGTTTCTTTACCTGCTAATTTTCGTAGTTC
>Ga0307992_1001824_pt1 | contig 12426 bp, 11 predicted proteins | sample EllFjometagen133_FD_203162 | JGI IMG/M metagenome (GOLD analysis project Ga0307992, IMG submission 203162) | Marine microbial communities from Ellis Fjord, Antarctic Ocean - #133 | ecosystem: Environmental > Aquatic > Marine > Unclassified | place: Southern Ocean | collected 2014-10-08
ATGATTGTGGAATAATAGATAATAAACCATCTGAACAACAAAATTGTACCTATACAGAACATTGTCAAGAAAACTGGGAGTGTTCTAGTTGGGATAGTTGTAACGAAGAAGGAATACAAACAAGAAACTGTACCGATTTAAATGATTGTGGAATAATAGATAATAAACCATCTGAACAACAAAATTGTACCTATACAGAACATTGTCAAGAAAACTGGGAGTGTTCTAGTTGGGATAGTTGTAACGAAGAAGGAATACAAACAAGAAATTGTAATGATATTAATTCTTGTGGAACAATAGATAGTAAACCATCTGAACAACAAATTTGTGAAAACACAAATGAATGTAACAATGATTTAGATTGTGATGATGATGAAATCTCAACATCAAATCACTGTAATATTATAAATACAGGAAATTATTGTTCTAATTTTGAAATAACATCTTGTAATAATAATGATGGATACTGTCCATCTGGTTGTTACGAATATAATGATAACGACTGTACTGCTACTACAACTGGAGATTTAATAATTAATGGGCCACTACAAATCAGAAGCATTAATACAGATGGTTATTTTGATACTTATTGTGGTTCAAGCCGTCATCAATTTTTAACTTTTACATTAGAAAATACAATGGAAGAAACAATAGAAGACATCCCTTTTGACTTATATGTTAATGATATTAAAATAAATTATACAGAAGAATATTGGGTATTTGAACCAATTATTAAAAGATATGACGGTGATAATACTGGTTTAAATAATTTTCCTCCTGGAACATATGATTCAATCATTGAATTTAAGAAATCAGTTTCTGGTAGAACTATAAAAATAGTTATTGATCCAGAGAACAAAATTATAGAAACTAATGAAAACAACAATGAGCTAGAATTTACATTTGATAACGAAAAATTTGACTTATATGTAGAATCTATAAATTGTAATTCACCTCTTCCTTTTCTACTAATTGAAATACACAGAGATCGTATTGTTGAAGATTGCCCTACATTTCGGGTCAAGGTTTACGACGATGAGGAATTAATTTATAATCAAGATTTTTTACGTATGGAATATAATAATCTTTTACAAGGTACAAATTTAGCTCCAGCTCTTTCACCAGGCCAACACAATTTAAGAGTTACAATCGACGATAATAATTTTGTTGATGAAACAAATGAAGGAAATAATGAATTTATAGAAACATGCATTGTTGAATAATAAAATTAACATTCTTATAGTACAAAACAATTTAAATAACTAATTATCCTACTACAAACTATTTATAGTTGAATAATCTTAGTTAATAAATCATTTTAAATAAATATAGTTTAAAGGTTCAATTCCCTCTTTTATAGCTTCTGGCGGGAATTGAACCCGCGACCTCAACCTTACCAAGGTTGCACTCTACCACTGAGCCACAGAAGCAAATTTTAATTTGAAATTTAAAATTTAGTTTTTTTTATTAAAATAACCTAATTCTGTTAGTTTTATTAAAACTAATTGCTTAACTACATCTGCTCTAGAACAACCTATTTTATCTACTAATTGATCAATTATTTCAATTTGATCTTTTGAAAAATAAGGGCTAACCCTTAATTGCGAAGACATAAAATTCCATTTTTATTTTTTTGTGTATATTTAGTAACTACTACAGTTCCATAATAGTTACTTAGAATGAAAATTATTATAAATGCTTTGAAACACCAACTAGTTACTGATGAGTACAAAATATGATTTTATGAAAAAAATAGAAATAATTGAAAGAAAAGGTATTGGACATCCAGACACTATAGCAGATAATTTATCTGAAAGTTTAGCTCAAAAACTAAATAAAATATATAATTCAAAAAAACATTATAATGTTGATAAAGTTATGGTTTGTGCTGGAGAAATTAAAAATAATAATTTCATTAAACCAGTAAAAATTGTTTTTGCTGGTCAATATACTAAATTAAAAAATATTTCAAAAATACTTAAAGATACAGTTAAAGAAATTTTATTTTCTGAAATTAAAAATGGATTAAAATATAAAATTTATAATTTTCTAAATGAAGGTAGTAAAGATCTAAATTATGTTTTTAATAATAATAAAGCTAATGATACTAGTTTTTCAGTAGGACATTTAGAAACTGATAATGAAAAATTAGTTAAAAAAATAGGAACTTATTTAGATACACGTCATATTACTAATAAAAATATAGGAACTGATAATAAAATTATGTTTATTGATGATACTAAATTAAAAACTATCTATATAGCACTTGCATTTTTAAATAATTTTAAAGATAAAAAAGATTATTTTAAAATAAAAAGTATTTTAGAAGAAAAAATTAAGAATAAATTTAATATTGATAATGTTTATATTAATTTAGCAGATACTAATGAATCTCAATTTATTACAAAAACAGGAACCTCTTTAGAAATGGGAGATAGTGGAGCAACTGGTAGGGGTAATAGAAGAAATGGATTAATAACACCTACAAAGCCTATGACTTTAGAAGCATATTATGGTAAAAATTTAACAACACACATAGGTAGAACATATCAAGATTTAGCAATAAAAATATCTAAAAAAAGAAAAAAGAATGTTTTATTACTAAATAAAATAGGTGGAGATGTAAATAAACCTATAATTTATGATATCTAAAAATAGAAGATTTAAAATAAACATAAACAACTACACATAAGTGGATATTTCATTTATTTTTTTCTTTTTACATTTTAATTTAAAATTAAGATCTTTTTCATAACCTAATATAAAACCAGTAATTAATTTTTTATTTTTAGGAATTAATTTTGTTTTAATTAATTCTTCTTCATAATAATGAAAATGGCTAATCCAACAACTGCCAACATTTTGATTACTTGCTGAAAGTAAAAAATTTTCAATAGAAGCACCAACACTCAAAAGTATATTATCTTTAATACTAGAATCAATTTCTTTTTTATCATAACAAACAAAAACAACAGCCTGACAATTACCTAAATTATAATAAAAATTATTAGCAATATTATAAAATTCATTAGATTCTTTTTTATAATTAAAAGTCCCATTATTAAAAAAATAACCTCTTATCATTCTTTTAATATAATCTATATTTGGTTTAGAATTTACAACACTATAAAACCAAGGTTGACTATTACTACCAGAAGGAGCTTTAGAATCATCTTTTACAAATTCTTGTAATAATTTTTTAGAGATTTTCTTATCTAAATAATGTCTACAACTATGTCTTTTATCAATTACTTCTTTAAAATCCATATATTAAAATCTTTACAATATTTAAACTAAAATATTTTCTTTTTTAATTCTTTATATTTAAAATTTTTTTTTAAAAGTTCCATATAAAATATATCAATAGATTTACCTTTTACATAAAGTTCTTTTTGAAGATAACCTTGCTGAGTAAAAGCTAATTTTTCTAAATGTTTCTTACTTCTTATATTATGACTTAATACTTCAGAACTAATTTTAACTAATTTCAATTCTTTAAAAGCAAATCTATATAATTCCAATTTGGCCTCATAAATAACTTTAGTACCCCAATACTGTCTCGCTAAACAAGATCCACTTTCAGCATGTTTATTTTTAAAATCTATATCTTTAAGAGAAACACCACCTATAACTCTCTTTTCAGATTTTAAAAATACAGCAAATTCTAACATAGGTTCATCTTTTTTAAAATTACCTTTTGTAGACTCTATAAATTTAAATCCATCTTCTAAAGTATAAGGATATGGAAATACAGGCATATTTTTTGAGAATATTTTAGAATTATAATTTTCAACTAAATCTCTAGCATCATTTTTTCTATAAGGTCTTAATATTAGATTTTTAGTTTCTAATATTATATTTTTTAAAATTAAATTACTTTTGTTAGTCACATATTATATTATTAATATAAAATTTATAAATAGTATTATTCTAAACTTAAACTATATAATTTTTTAAATTAACAAGATACATCACTTCGTGATGGGATTTAACAGTTTGACAACTAGGCAAATCTTAGATAAGGTTGAAGATTTACAAGTTTAGCGTATGTTGGTGGAGGTAAATCACTACTAATTTCTCTAGAACTGAACACAAGTGTCATAATTGTGCCACAATTAAGACATTTTGGACATCTTATACTTATATAGGATGTTATTTTCTTTTGTGTTTTTTTCACACATCCAATAAAATTAGAAATAATTCTTTTAATTTTATTAGATTTATTTCTAGCATAAAGTCCATAATGTCTTACAGTTTTAAACTGTGATTCAGGTATATGTCCCACAATAGCTTTTATAAAATCTAGAACAATCATACTTTTAACAACTTTATTACCACTATTTTCTTCATACCAAAAGCTAACATATTTGTGATCATATTTTAACAATCGAGATTCAGCAACTGCAGGATGTCTAAAGTATCTTGCAATATATTTAAAGAGTTTTTTACCATTTTGTTTTTTAAAGTTATTAATTTTATTTTTATACAAAGCAGAAGAATCATTTATATAAAAGCCATTTTCATATTTTTTAAAAAGCATATTAGTCATTTCAGGACTTATAACTTTTTTCTTTTTTAACATCATCAAAAGTTGATATTGCCATTTTTTTCTAAATATTTCATAAGGAAAATAGTTGTTATTTATCCATTCTCCATATTTATTAACCCCACCTTCAGTAACAATACAATGAAGGTGTGGTTTAAAACAAAGATCCTTACCAAAAGTATGCAAAGCAACTATTAACCCAGGAGTTATATATTTAGCTAACCTTAAAGTCATAACTTTAGTTATAACTTTAATAGCAATATCCATATAATCTTTTAATATAATTCTATTTTTCTCAAACACACTCCAAAGAACACTTGGTATAGACATTGTAAAATGTCTATGATTCACATCAAAAACAGATTTAGATACAGAATCAGCCCATCTATCTGTATATCTTTTACCACAATGAGTACAAATTCTACTATTACAACCAAAGCAAACAATGTAATCTAGATTACATTTAGGACAATGATATATCCTAAACTCTTTACCACAACTTAACATTTTATTTACTTCTTTAATTTCCACAGCTCTAGGATTACGTAAAGTCTGATAAATAGACCAATTATCATCATTTACAAAAATGTCATATATTGTTAAACTTTTAGGTCTACATTTATTATTATTAAGTGCTATCACACTTAATATTTGTGTAACGTGTTTTTTAACATGTTGCACAATCTAAAAAATTAGTTGTTATACTTTATATACTACAAGATAAAGGATTATATTCTTTTTGTGCATTTATAGAGACTGGTACATAAGTATTTTTATCTGTATATAGCAAAACTTCAAATTCTTTTGAAGGATAACAAGGTATTTCAAAAATACCTACATTACCTGGAGTTAATTCAACATTTGTTTCAAGATTTATTTGTGTATTTAAAAAACTATAATTATTAGGATTTTCTGTAACTAATATTTTGTAAGCAGTAATAGTACCAGTAGTTCCAGAAGTTAGGTTTTTTACAATAATTTTGTCTATATAACCATCATAACTTGCTTGTTGACTTTTAACCATTAAAGTAGAGTCTTGAACAGCAACGATATTTACAGCAAAATTACTAGCTTGATTTACCTGTTTACTAGTAAACAATTGACTCCAATTTAAAACAATACTTGTTAAAATTACAACTACTAAAATTAACAAAACCACACTAATAATTGTAGATATAGATCTTTTATTCAAAATAACACCTTCTTTATAAATCTGTTTGTAAGATTATTTCTAATGTTTTTAAATCAAAAAAAAATAGAAATGTCTTTAAATATTATAAATAGAAATTATTATAAATGAATATTTTAAATTACTAAAATATTAATACCAATCTAAATTAATAGGTTTTATTAATTCTCTTACAACATTAGTAGCATATTGCCCTTTGTCCAAAATAAAAGAAATTTTTATTGTTTTAAAATCTTTATTTTCATCTATATTTAATTCATCAGAACTAATATCTAATAATTTTAATTCATAAATTTTAGTTTTTATGTTTCTAAAGTCACCTTTAGAAGAAAGCACAGAATAATCTGGATTTTTAAATATATCAAAATCAATATTTTCTTTAGAAAATAATTGTCTTTCTAATTCTCCACCTTTACCAGATGTATAAGAAGAATTAAAACCAAATAATGGTAAAACAATATTATTATTAATAACATTATCTCCTACAATTTTATCTAAACCAATTTTATTTTCTAGTCTTAAATTAATTAATTCATTAAAAAGATAAGACTGATATGCATGAATAAAAAGAAATTGTATTGACTTTGGTAAAACTTTAATAGCACCTAAAAAATCTGTATCGTTATTAGCAAGATAATTTAACATCGCATTTTCGTAACCATTTCTAGCAGGAAAATGAGCTGCATGTTTTCTAAAATTAAGATCTGTTTTCAATTCTTTTCTAGCTTGTTTTAAATCATCATTTTCTTGATCAAAACTTTTAGTTAAATATAATATTATTGCTTCTTTATAGTTTCTTTCTAAAAATAATTTACCCACCCTATGAGTTATTTGCCTAAGACCACCAAATCTTTGTTCTCCAAAATAATTAATTATACTTTTTTCATTTACTTGATTTATAAAATTAGAAACAATATCTTGAAGATCTTGAACATCACCACAAACCTTTCTAATAATAATTGTAAATTTATTTTGTTTTAAATCTCCAATATTTATTTTATCATCAGACCATATTGGATTGTAGATTTTTATATTTTTATAATAAAATTTAGATATTTGGTCAATAGTTGGTTGATATAAAGATATTCTTTGAGAAGTTATTGCTCTTTTATCTTTTAAACCAGCATAACTAATTCTTTTTTTAGATAATCTTAAAAATCTAGACATCTGGCTTATTGCTGAAGTTGTAGAAGTATTAATTTTTTCTAAATCTACTAATAAAAAATCTTGACCTTCTTTTTTATTTTCAAAAACAGTTTTCCAATCTAATTCTTCTATTTTCTTATCAGGTAAATATTTAACACTAGTAGAATAATTATCACCAATCTCCTCAACTATAAAATCTTGAGGGATTTGCTTTATTCTACCGCCTATTGCTTTAGTAGTTGTAATATATTTATAATTCATAATTAATCTACCTATATTTTTCTAAAAGCATTCATTAAAAACACCTAAACATTATAATTTATTTATATCTTAAAAGGGCAGCAACACCACCAAAATTATAAAAAAATTGGTTTCCTTCAGAAGTTTCAGTAGATATTAATTCAACTATACCACCCATTGGTTGAGTTAAATCAACAATATAATCAAAAAAATCTACTTCTTCAATTAATTCCATAGGCTGCCCACAATTAGGACATGCATGTTCTAAACTTTTTTCCACTTTTTTAATATTATCTTTATCTTTTACAATTTTAGGAATTTCTATATTACAACTAGAACATTTAAATTTTAAAATATTCCATTCAATTGCTTCAGAAACTAAAACTATACTTGCCTTACCTTGTTTAATTGACTCTATAGTTTCCAGAAAACCATATGTTGCTAATTGATTTTTTGCAACCTGTTCTAAAAACTTATTAATTAAATTTCTTTCTTTAACAATTCCTACGTCTTTTAATATATCTGTACATTTATCTAATATTTCTTTAATTCCAGATTCATTAGTGTAACAAGTATCTACAGTTCCTAAAACTTTATTTTTAATTCTATGATCTAAACTACCTTGATCAATAAAAGCTTGTTTAGTAAGACCAGGTCCACCAAAAACCATACCTTTGAATTTAGCTAAACCAACATAAGAAGTATTTATTCTCTCAGCAACTCTTTTATAAAAATCTTGAGCAGCTTTTTCTCTTAATCTTTCAAAACGAGCAGCTGAATTATGTACCATAATACCATTTGCTAAAAAGTTTTTATTTTTTATAGAAATATCTATCATTTTTGTTTTACCAGTAGTTATTTTTATATCTTTAATTCTTACAGGTAGTAATGGTATATTATAAATTTTTAATAATTCATAATATAATTCTTTGTTTTTAATATTTTTTAAAATTGAATCTTTAAATATTTCTTTACTCATCTTTCTTTTATTATTAAAAAAAGAACTTACTTTTGGAAATAACTCTAAATTACAATTATATTTTTCAATAATTTTTCTTATATATTTACCAGACTTGAAAATTTGTCTACTATAACTTGTCTTAGATTTCATTTTCAAAATATTATCTAACTTATTACTTTTCTCTTTAAACGTAAATCCAATTTTTTCTTTAAATAATTCTATAGATTTTCTTTCAGAAATACTAATAGTAAACTTAGGATTATTTGAGTATTTATTAGCTCTATTATCATATTCAAATAAAGAACTAATTATTGAAAATCTTAATAATAAAAGTTGCATTTCTGTAGCTAACTTTTTATTATTTACAGAAAAACCAACACTTTTTCTATTTTTGTTAATATACCCTTCAGCATCATATATTCCTCTTAAAAAACCACCTATAACACTTACATTTGATTTACAAATTTTATTAGGTACTCTTGAATCCAAAGCTTTTTTAATTTCTGGAAAGTTTTGTTTTATAAATCTAACAAGCGGTCTACTAGTAAATCTTAATTGATGATAATTCTTAGATTCTCTAAACCTATAACTACTACAAATATTAAAATAAGTATCATAGGTTTTTTTATAGTGTAAAGCAACTTCTTTGTTTTGTTCAAAAAAAGAAATTCTATCTACCTCTAAACAACCATCCCCTATAAGATATCCTATAAACTTTGCAAAAATTGGATCTAAAATTTTAGGCAACTCAATATTTTCTAATTCATTCTTACTAGTAAAGTTTTTTAAAAAATTGGTATAATTAACATTTAATTTTCCACAAATATTTTTAATATTTTGGGGTCTTATATTTTGTTTACCTAACTCTATTTTAGAAATTGTAGTTGGACTTAAATTTAATAATCCAGACAAATCTTTTTGAGTTAATTTTAATTTGAGTCGTTTATTTTTTAGTAAACCTCCTCCTTTTTTAGAAATACCTAAAGAATTATAATTTTCTTTAATATTTAATAATTGCTTTTTTCCTTTTGTAATTATTATTTCTGGAACTATAAGATAATCTTCTGTTGTTAAATCTTTTGCTTTTTTTTCAATAATATCATCAAAATTAGTCACAAACAAAACATGATCTTCACTACATTCTATCTCTAACCTTGGACATTTTGTAATTATTTTATAAGTTTTATTTTTATTAACATTCCAAACCATATCTATTTTTGAAGATTTAGTAGTATAATTATTATTTTTAAAAATAGAGTTTATAGATTGATTATTTTTACAATCTTCAATATCAATTAAAGACCCATTATTTTGTTGAACTAGACAATTTTTTAAACATTGGCCACCAGCACGTGTTTTACCAGGCACACCAGAAGTTGTATGATTAACAATAGTATAAGATTTACCATTTAAAATAGCAATAGTTGCTTCTCTTTTATCAATAGCAACAATACCATAAACCTCTTCACTTTGTACCAATTCTTCAAGTGGAGCTATATGAAAAGAAGAATCACACCAATATAATTTAGTTTTAAGAAGTTTAGGAGGTTCAAAAATTAAAAGTATAACATCTATTTTAGAAGGATTTTCACTTACATTTCCTGAAAATAAAACTAAACCATTTTCAGGTAATTTAAAATCAATTTGTCTTAAATAATTAATAATTCGTTTTAAAGCAGCTTGAACATTTTTTCTAGTATGTTGACTTTTAATATTAGAAGATTGACTAGATTCATCAGTTAATTGTTTAGTAACCGAACTTCTATCTGCATTTGGAGGTAAATATAGACTAATTAATTGTGTACCTTCACCTTTATAGGATTTTATTTCTTTTAATTTTCTTTTTAATAATAATGCTTTATTTCTATTCATAAACAATCTTTTTTTTAAAAATCTAAACTAAATATAATATTAGACACACTTATATTTAAATAAAAACAGTTGTGCTATGATAATAATTCAAGTATATCTTTAAATTTAAACATAAAAATCAATAATTTTATATATCTAATATATATTATAAGTCTGCATGTTTTTTTAAGCATTTGTTTTGATAAGGAAAAGAAACCCAAAACTCTTCTTTGATGTGATTAATATAAAATTTAGGTTTAAACTCACCTTTAGATCTATAAAAAACACATGCCAAAAAGATATTTTTTACCAAATTATATTTATCTTTTATAACACTAGTAATTTCATAAGCACTTTCTTCAAAAAAATCATCTACTAAAAGTATATTATCTTTAGGAATCTTAAGAGAAGATATTTTTGAATCTACTTTATAATCAACACCTATACTTTTTGCAGAAATTACACCTAAAGGTAGATTTAATATTTCTGACAGTATTCTACCTAATAAAAGTCCACCTCTACTTACACAAACAATTTGATTAAACTTAATATTTGAAGAAATAATTTGTTTTGCTAAATCTACACTTAATTTTTCAAATTCATTCCAAGATATTTCATACATACTTAATATTTTAATACGATAAAAATATAAAATAAAGTTATTTAAAAAATTAAATATGTTTTATAAAAAGTAAACAATAAAAACAAAACTATTACTTATCAAACCTTATATTACTAATATAATTTTGTAATAACTTCTTTAATTTATAATTTTTAATATTTTTCAAAGAAATAGATGAATATTCATAAATTAGCTTATTATATTCTGATACACTTTTATTATTTTTATTTACATATTTTGCAAAATAACTTATTTTTGAAATTAAAGATTTATATTTATTATAAATAGACTTTAGTTTAAATTTATTTTTAGAGATTAAATCTAAATCTAAAGGTACATCTGTATTATTATTTAAAAACTCATATACTAAACTATCTGTAGGTTCATAAGAATTTTCTATAAGTAAACTTGTAATTTCTAATATCAGATTAATATTTTTAGAAACATTCATACTATCTAAAAAATTAACGGTCTTTTTTTTAGTATCAAAAACAGGACCTACTAAAACCCATTCTGCAGATAAACACCTTTCAGTCTGTATTTTTATTAAATTAATATTTTGAAATTTATTATTTAAAATATTTCTTTTTTTATCTAAAGTTCTTTTCAAATTTTTTAATTCTTTAATAATACAATTCAATTTCAAAAATTCACTATCACTTAAAATTTGAGTATACTGCTTAATAGATATTTTTTTCCTAACCTTATTTTTAAAAACAGCTTTACCTAAATAATAAATACCATTAGAATCTTTTTTTAAAATCTTTTTTTTAGAATCATGTACATCAAAATAAACATGAGTAATAGAAGATCTAGCACCAATAGCAGGGGCCTTAGATTTAGAAATATGCTTATATCTAACATTATTTTTTTTAGAACTTTGTTTAGATGAACGAACATCCTTTTTTGCATTTTTAAAAACTTTATTTTTTATTTTTGCAAAAATACTATTTTCTAAATCTAACAAACAAAACACCTTTATTTAACAACATATTTTTATTAAAATCATCTTATATAACTTGCAGGATGATCTTTTTTATTTTCTAAATCTTTAAGCTTAGTTGTGATTTTAGAAAATGAATTTTCAATTTTTTTAGCTTCTTTATTAATTTTATTTAAATCTAATTTAAAAGGAAGCAATTTAGAAATTACAGCTAAAACATTCTTTGCAGAACCTGAATCTCCAAAAACCAATTTTTGATTAGTTTCACCCATAAAACAACAACCAGAAATGTTAAATTTATATTTTGCAACACCAATTAATAAACCTGCTACACCAGATATTAAAGTATCACTATTATCTTTTTCAAAAACTAAATCTTTAATTTTTAGTTTTTGTAAGTCTTTTTTTATTTTAATATCACTAGCAACACAAATTACTTTTGGCTTTTTATTAAGCCTATCTTGACCTATGTTTAATCCTGCAAAAGTATATATTTTTTTAACACCCATTTTTTTTGCAAATTTAGCAATAGTCTCAGAAAAATCATAGTGTAGATATGAATTACTAGGAGTTACTAAACTTGGTTGAACAGGACCAATTAAAAATAAATAATCTTGATTTTTATATCTATAAGAATAAATTTCATCACATATTAATTCTAAAATGCCATTTTTAGAATGAACTGCAGGAGGAAAAGAATCTGAAATTAAAGTGGCAAACAATTTACATTTAGGTTTTAATTCATTAACTACATAGTCAATTGCAATTTTTCCTACTAAACCAATACCAGGAAGTCCAACCAATAAAATTGGACTTTTAAGTTTTTGTTTTTTATTTATATCTATACTTGTAACCATTCCTAACACCTTATTAAATACAAATTTATTTTTTCTTATCACTTTTAACAATATTTAAATCGCAACCTTTA
>Ga0307992_1001825_pt1 | contig 12425 bp, 10 predicted proteins | sample EllFjometagen133_FD_203162 | JGI IMG/M metagenome (GOLD analysis project Ga0307992, IMG submission 203162) | Marine microbial communities from Ellis Fjord, Antarctic Ocean - #133 | ecosystem: Environmental > Aquatic > Marine > Unclassified | place: Southern Ocean | collected 2014-10-08
TTTTATTTTTATACGGAATATGTTTTCTAATAAATTAGAAATAATCAGAACGATAATCTTTTATTTTTGCCTCTTCTTTTAGGTGCTTTTGCCATTTTTCTGCCTCTTTGGTTTGTTTTTCTCGTAATAGCTGTTCAATTTCGGAACTTTTTGACGCCTCAAATTCAGTTTTATTGACATTGGAATTTATTTTCTCAATTATGCAATATCCGTTATATACTTCTATAGGTGGAGAAATTTGGCCAATTTCCATGGCTTTTATTACCTGAGCAAAAATATTATTATTCATAAATGGAATAGGCGGATCATCTAAAGAGAAATTAGTGTTTTTGAAATATTCAACATCTTTATTTTTTGTTGCAAATAAATTTAAATTACTTTTATTACTTAAAATTTCCTTATGAAATTTGTTTGCTAATTTTAAAGTTAGCTTTTTCTTTTCATCTTTTTCAAGTGTAGAAATAATTGATTGTTTAACTTTATCTATTGGTTTATATGTTTCAGGGATTTCTTTCAGAATTTGAGCGACTACAATTTCTCCTCCTTTTCCTTCTAATTGAAGTGGATCACATACTGTCCCAATTTCGTTTTTGAAAGTCCATCGCGATAAGTAAGGGAAATAACCGATCTTCTTAAAGAAAAATGAAGTTTGGGTGAAACCACCAATTGTAGTATCTGCATTATATGAATGTTCTATTAATGCTTTTTGGAAACCTAAATCTTTTGCATCATAGCTAAAAATACGAGCTTCACTTAGCATATTATCAATCGTATTTGGGCCTGGGCTTATTTTTAACAAAATATGTGATGTTTTGAATTTTTTTGTTCCGTTCTCTATTTTTTTATCGGTAACTAAAATTAAATGATAGCCAAAACGGGTTTTAATCGGTCCAACAATTTTGTTTAAAGGAGCATTAAAAGCTGCTTTTTCAAAACTCGGCACCATTTGACCTTTTTCAATATATCCTAGGTCACCACCCTGATCAGCAGAAGGGCCTTGTGAAAAGATCCTAGCCAAATCTTTAAATTTTTCACCCTCATTATATCTTAATTTAATATTTTCAATATCATTCATTAGCAAAGTAGTATCTTCTTGCGAAGGTTTAACATCCCATACTTTATACTGAATTACTCTTTTCGCTGGTATAAAATATTTTTCAATTTTATTTTTTTCATAATATTCACTAATATCCTTGTCATTAATTTCGATAGGATCATTATCGAATAACTCTGTTGGTATTAACAAATAATTAATATTATACTTAGTGTTTTTATATGAATATTCTTCAAATGCATCGGTTTCATTAACAAAAACAGTTGATGTAATAAAATTATTTAATTTGATATATGGGATTGTAGATCTGGCATAATTTTCTACTGGAATCCATTCATCGCCTTGTGGATTATGAAGTGCTTCTAGATATTTATTAATATCAAATTTTCCATCTGTTTGGAATGCTTCATGCCTGCGTAAAAATTCCGGTGGATTTGATTCCAAATAGAAATAAATTTCATCGCCGTCAGCTGTCAATTCTCGTTTTGCTATTTCATTTTGCCAAAGAACTTCACTTATTATTGATTCCCAAACTCTATCATTTATCTGTTCTTGCTCTTGTAAAGACAGTTCTTGTCCTTTTTGTTCACGATACTTTTTTTTCTGTTCATTTAATGCATTAAAATATTGGTTGGTAGTTATTTTTGTACCATTTATTTTTCCAATGAGATTTTGGCCTTTTTTACCTTTAAAACCACCCATCCCCCAACTAAATACGATTGTTAATATAAATGCAAAGATAACTACTAAAAGTATTATCTTCATGTTATTTCTCATTTTGTTCATTACGCCCATTGAAAATCTCCTTTATTTTTCGCTGTAATATAAGAAATTGTTAATGAATATACAATTAAATATATTTGTTGTTAAATTTTAAATTATTATTGCTTTATTTGTTTAATTCTTATATCTATTATTCGTCGCTTTTCCATTTTTTCAACTATGAATTTATAATTATTGTAATTGAATTCATTTGATCTGCTTGGGATTTTATTTAATTTGTCCATAATGAATCCAGCTAATGTATCGTAATCTTTTCCTTCCGGAAATGATATGGATAATTCTTTGCTTAGATCTTCCAAGTTTATACTTGCTTTAACTAAAATATCCCCATCATTTAGATATTTTATAGGAGCTGTTTCATTATCATGTTCATCTTGAATTTCGCCTAAGATCTCTTCTAAAATATCTTCTAAAGTGATCATTCCGCTGGTTCCGCCGAATTCGTCAATGACAATTGCTATTTTTGTTTTTCTATCTTGAAATTCCCGAAGCATTTTGGATACCTTCTTACTTTCAGGTACATAAAGAACAGGTCTGATGATAGAGTTCAATGAAATGTTGATATCGTCATTGTCAAAATATGGCAGTACATCTTTAGTGAATATAAATCCAACTATATTATCAAGATTGTTTTTATATGCAGGAAATTTTGAATAGGATTGTTTTTTAATGAATTCTAAAGCAAAGGGTAATCCTCTATTGATGTTTATTGCTTGAATGTCAGGACGTGGTATCATTATTTCTCTTAAAACGGTGTCGGAAAATTTCATCAATGATTTTATCATTTTCTTTTCTTTTTTTCTTATGGTTCCCTTGCTCTCTCCAATTTCCACAAGCGTATGGAAATCTTCTTCTGTCTTAATTATGTTTTCACTTTTGACACTAAACATTAATTTGATCGCATTGGTTAAATGATAAAAGAACCAGGTTAATGGCCAAAATATTATATATATGATCTTAATAAAACTGCTCATTCTTATGCTATGTTTTGTTGATGAACGAATAGCAATTATTTTTGGTAATATTTCACCGAAGATCAATATGACAAATGTTAAAACAATAATTTGAATTAATACAATTCCAATTTTCCCCAATGAAAAACTTACAGCAATATCATAGGCAATTATCACCGATAGAACAGAAATTGATATATTTACAACAGTGTTTCCAATTAAAATAGAGATCAATAAATATTTTGGTGTCTGAAGTAGTTTTAGAACATATTTTGCTTTTTTATAGCCATTGTCTGAGAGGCTTTTTAATTCTTGTTTTTGCGAGTTTAAAAAAGCGGTTTCACTGCTTGAAAATAGTCCGGATAAAACAATTAAAATTAAGAAACCAATTATTTCGAGAATGAAATTTGTATCAATTGTCATAATTCAACTCTTTTAAAAATTTATTTTCCGTGTTACGCATTTCCTTTTTCTGTTCATCTGTTTCGTCTTCGTATCCTAATAAATGTAAAATGCCATGGATCACGACTCTTGCAAATTCTTTTTTAAAGGAACTTGCATATTCTGGGGCATTTACTTTTATTACTTTAGGGCAAATATAAACTTCACCTTCAATAAAATTACTATTTTTTTCTAATAAGAATGATATAACATCTGTATATAAATTTTTATTGAAATATTTTTTTTTCATTTTTCTTAATGTTTCGTCACCAACGGCTACAACATTTATGCTATAAGAATAAATCTTGTAATGTTCCAAAACTACAACAACGATTGTTTTTATTGCCTTATTTTTTAATGGCAAATCACCGTTTAACTCATTAAGAATGTTGATTTGTTGATTCGCTTTCTTCATCTTTGGTTAATTTGTTTTCTTTATCATCGGGATATGCAATTCTTTTATGATACATACTGTTTAATTTTGGTAAAATAGCTTTTTTTATTTTCGTTAAATCTGCAAATGTTAATGGACAGTTTTCTAATTCGTTTTCATTTAATCGTTTTTTGATTATTTTATTGCAAATATCTTCTATATCCAAATAAGTTGGATTTTTTAAAGATCTTACAGCGGCTTCAATTGCTTCAACGATCATTATTATACCTGTTTCTTTTGTAAATGGTTTTGGTCCATTATATTTAAAATCACTTTCATCAATTTCTTTAGAATCTTCGTTATTTTGTGCTTTGTTATAAAAATATGCTACTGTCATTGTTCCATGGTGAGTGCTGATAAAATCCTTTATCTTTTGAGGTAGTTTATATTTTTGTGCCATCTCTAGACCTGTTTTAACATGATTAATAATTACCTTTGCTGCCATACGAGGTTTTAATAGATCTAATTTATTTTTACCATCATTTTGATTCTCAATAAAATATTCGGCTTTTGGTATTTTACCGATATCATGATAATATGCACCAACTCTTGCCAGTAAATTATTTGCCTTAACTTCTTCTGCCGCAGATTCAGCTAACATTCCCACCGTAATTGAATGGTTAAATGTTCCGGGAGCTTTTAATGATAGTTCTTTTAATATTGGATGAGTTAGATCCGATAATTCCAACAATGTAATATCAGTGGTAATGTCAAACATTTTTTCAAACAAGTTGACCAATCCGTAAGTAATTAAAACTGACAAAAGTACATTTCCAAATGCAAATGCAATCTCTGTAAAAAGGTCAAAATAAGAGAATAGGAAAATAAAATATGAACCCGATACGGTAATAATATATCCAAGAGAAACCCAACCTATTGGGCGGAATATTTGATCTCGATTTCTCAAATTTCTGACGGTTATTATTGCTATCATAGTAGGTAATAAGTGAATGATCAAAAATTTAAAATGATTACCAAAAACAAAAGACATTAAAAGAAGAATTATTATAGAACTAAAAATTGCTGTTCTTTCGTCAAAAAATATTGTTACTAACATGGCCGAAATTATTATTGGAAAGGAAATAATTGTTATGAATGAAATTTTTGTAATAAGAAATCCAAACAATATCACGATTATTTGACAGAGTGCGATCAGTATAAATAATTTATTGTTTTTTAAAATGTTTTTTCTATAGTTGAATAAAAATATAATAAATAGTGAATAAATAATAATAATGATAATAAAATCGCCAACTAAAGAAATAAAATATTCCAATCCCATTGAATTAGTATGTTTGATTGATTCAGCTTTATTTAAAGAATATAATTTTCTAAAAATATCCTTAGTAATTCTTGTGTTAGCCCCAACTATTTTCTCATTTTTTAAAATTTTCTCATCCACTAATGGTATTCTGTTTAAAACATCTTGTTGACGCTTTTTTGTTCTTTCTTTATCATAAATTAAATTAGAATCGATAAACAATTTTGATAAACGAGATATTAATTGTTTTTTATTGTGACTAAAATCATTGAATTTTAAGTATATTTTTTGTGATGCAATTTCTACAGCACCGGCTCTGTCATATATAATTTCCTTTTGTAATATTTTTTCTTCACCCGATTCGGAAATCGCTATTTGGATTGACTTAATAGAATCTTTTGGAATATCAACTATTCCACTTTTATATAAAAATGAAGCAGTAGTTATCAATTCATTTTTAATGGTTTCTAAATTAATTGTCTTATTATCGGTAGGTTTGTACAATTCATTAAATGGAGAATTGGTGATATCAATTATATATTGGTCTTTAAATTTTTTAATTATTTTTTCAAAAGCTATACTATCTGTCTCTATTTCTTTATTAATTTTTTGTAATTTTTCAGGTGAATATTTGTATTGTTCTTTTTCCCTCTTATTAAGAGTTAAATTATTATTAATTTTTCTTAATGATATCGTAAGATCAAAAAAGTTACTTATATTTTTCTCTTGAACAGGTGGGCGTGCGTTGTTTTTATCGAAAACGGCAGGAACATTTTTTATGGCTTCTTCTCGTTCTTTATTTATCTTAGATTGAGGCCTTAAAACATCAAAATCATACGGTGCGATTATTGGTTCTCTGGTGATTTCCCCTACTTGATAAGATGATAAAAAAGATTTCTCTCTGGGAATCATTAACATTATTAAAATAATTATTGTAGAAACAATCAATACTTTAATGTAATTCTTGTCGCTTTTTAATATATTTTTAGGATCCATTTTTAACTCCAAGCTAAAATTTTATTAAATTTGCTCCCCAAGTAAACCCAGAACCAAACGATACTGTAATAATTAAATCACCCCTTTTAAATTTTCCTTCATTATATGCTTCGGTAAAAGCAATTGGAATTGTAGCGGCAGTTGTATTTCCGTATTTGTGAATATTTGAATATACTTTATCCATCGATAATCCAAGTCGTTTTGCTACCATTTGGGTAATTCTGAAATTTGCTTGATGAGGAATTATTTGTGTAATATCTTCTTTGGTAATATTATTTCTTTTTAATAGTTCTAATACAACAGCAGGCATTTTTGTTATGGCATGTTTAAAAACAGTTCGTCCATTCATTTTTGGATATATTTTTCCATTTTGAATATCTTCAATAACAATTCTTCCTGTCTGGGTAGAATTGGGAGATTCTTTCCATAACTCCTTATAATATTTACCATCAGAATGTAAAATGGAATCAATAATATCCGAATTATCTTGAGAATTTTCTAACACAAAAGCACCAGCCCCGTCGCCAAATAAAACAGCTAAATCCCTTCCTTTGTCAGTTAAATTTAATCCGGTCGATTGAATTTCCGCTCCAATAAGAAGTACTTTTTTATATTTTCCGGATTTAATATACAGATCGGCTAAATCGAGCCCATAAACAAAACCACTACACTGCTGACGAATATCAATAGCAGGAATATCTTTACATCCCAATTTGTCTTGTATTATTACTCCCATTCCTGGAATATCATAATCGGCTGACAATGTCGCAGCAATGATTAAATCTAAATCTTCCGGCATGGTATTTGCCATTTCAAGTGCTTTGATAGCAGCTTTAACAGATAGATCAGATGTGTTTGTTTCGTTTGGAGTTATGAATCGTCTTTCTTGAATACCAGTTCGTTCAATGATCCATTCATTAGATGTATCAAATTGTTTTTCCAGATCAAAATTTGTTATAATATTATCAGGCACATAAAAACCAAAGCCACTAATTTTTGTTGCCATTATTCTCCTATTTTTTTATATCTTTAATTATTAATTGAATATTTTTCACTCCATTCCATTCATTTATTGTTGGCACAAAAGCTATGTTTATCTCTTTTTTGGATGACATAATCAATTCAAATTTGTCAACCATATTCCAACCCATACAATCTAAATATAAATTTTCATTTTTCACAGAAAATTTTAAATGTTTATTTTTCAATATTTTCGCTCTATATGGATGCACTTTGTACATGCAAAATATCGGACGCATATTGCCCGGACCAAATGGCATCATTCTATCAATAAATTTTAATAATGTTGCATTGATATTCTCTAACTGTATTTCCGCATCAATTGGTAAGACCCTTATTAAATTTTCATCATCAATATTTTTGTCCGTATAATCGGATATAGATGATTCGAAATTTTCTAAGTTCTGTTTTTTGATGCTAAGCCCTGCGGCGGCAAAATGGCCTCCGAATCCCTCTAAATATTTTTTTGAACTTGCCAAAGCATTATACAAATTAAATTTTTTGATACTTCTACCGCTTCCTTTACCAATTCCATTACGAAATGAAATTAGAAAATTTGGGCGATAAAAGGATTCTTTGATTTTTGAAGAGACGATTCCAATTACTCCAGGATGCCAAGTGTTGCTATTTAATATAATAATTTTAGGAATATTTTCACCATATTTTTCTTGTATTTGAAATAGAGCGCTTTCATATACATCATCTTGAATAGCTCTTCTTTGTAGATTCTCTTTGTTAAGAATATCAGAATATTCTCTTGCCATTCTGATTTCTGTAGCAGTCAATAATTTGATTGATTTCTTTGCATTACTTACCCTTCCGGTGGCATTTAATCGCGGAGCAATATTGAAAACAATATCCGATACATTTAATTCTTTTTCTTGCAAATCACATGTTCTTATTAATTCAGCTAACCCAATTCTAATATCTCCACTATTTATCTTTTTTATTCCTCTATATGTCAAAATACGATTCTCATCTTTCATTGGTACAATGTCCGCAGCTGTACCAAGAGCAACAAGGTCTAAAAAATCAGTTGCTGTTTTTAATCGAATGTCATATTTCAAACAATAAGCATATATCAATTTGTAAGCTACACCAACGCCGGCTAAATCCTTGTTAGGATAAATATCATTTTTTCTTTTAGGATCAATGATTGAGAAAGCCTTGGGCAAAATGGCATCCGGTTGATGATGATCGGTAACTATTGTTTCAATTCCCTTTGAATTAGCATATTCAATTTCTTTAATACTATTTATTCCGCAATCGCAAGTTATGATCAATGAAACATTTTTTTCTTTTGCATGATCAATTCCTCTTTTTGATAAACCATATCCCTCTTTTTCTCTGCCGGGAATGTAGTAGATGACTTCTGAAGAAAATTTTAAAAAGAATAAATATAGTAAAGAAGTTGAAGTTACTCCATCTACATCATAATCACCATAAACAAGTATTTTTTTATCTGATTCGATAATATCATGAATTTTCTCAACTGACTTATTCATATCAGTTAATAAAAATGGATCATATAATTCAGAATTTTCAGGATGAAAATATTTATAAATATCTTTTTTTGTAACAATTCCTCTGGATAAAAGAATATTGCTAAACAAATACGATGTTTTATTTACTTTACTATGTTCTAATATAGTTTCAGGTTTTATATCTTTTAATTGCCATTTCATAATATTTTTCATTTTTTTTTGAAATCCAAAGTTGACAATAAGCCGAATTTTGTTTTCCGACAAGTCGGAATGATGATCATTTATCTAGTCTAAAAATTACTTTCAAAGATCTTGCAACAACCCGGAGAAAATAAGTTCGAGTAAAACTTGATATTGCACATATCTTTCTCCTATTTGTATCGCTTCTGATGGGGTTTTCCAAGCATCGGATATTGCTATCTGACCGGTGTGCTCTTACCACACCTTTTCACCCTTACCAGTATCAATCAAGATACTTTGGCGGTTTGTTTTCTTTGGCACTTTCCCGCGAATCACTTCGGCCGGTCCTTAACCGGCATCATACTCTGCGAAGTTCGGACTTTCCTCCTTTTTTAAGGCGACCACCTTGTCAACTTTGGTTTTGTTATTTATGTTCATCATCTATAGCTTTTTCTGAATAAAGGAAACGATTACATACATCACACACAAATATTTTATTTTCTTTATAAATCTCGACTCTTTTTTGTGGAATTATTCTGTTATTACAACCTCCACATGCATTACGCTTAATTGGCACAACCGCTAAACCATTTCTAGCATTATAAACTCTTTTGTAAATATTAAGATATTTTTTGGGTATAAGTTTTGTTATCTTTTCTTTTTCTGCTTCAAGCTTTTCTTTTTCCGTTTCTGTGCTTTTTATTGTTTGTTGGAGGTCTTTTTTTGCATTTTTTAATTCTTCTTTTATCTTTTCAATATTTATTTCGGTTGCTTTGATTTTTTCTTTTAACTCTTCATTATTTTCTTCTGCCATAAGTATTGCATCTTCCGCTGTTAATATTTCTTTTTTTGCAAAATCTATTTCAGCTGTTAATGCATCATATTCTCGGTTTGTGGTTACGAGATATAACTGTTCTTGATATTTTTTCATTGCAACATTAGCATCGCTTGTCGTCGCTTCATTTTTCCGAATTAAGGCCTGATTTTCAACAATCGTTTTTGAATTTTTCTTATTTTCTTCCTGTTTTTCCTCTATTTGATATTTAAGTGTTTTTACCGTCTCGGGCAGATCACCTAATTTGTCATTAATTGTTTTTAGATCATTATCTAATGATTGGAGTTTAATAAGTTGATTTATTGTTTTATGCATATAATGCTCCTTAATTTATAAAAAAATTGACATTAAAAAAACACCGATTGAGCGGTGTTTAAATATATAATTTTTTCCACATTTTTGCGTGGGAATAATAGATCTTAATTTTATTTTCCTCCTATTTCTAATACCATTATAATATCCGACAACTTTTTGATAAAGTCAACCTAAAAGAGATTTTTTTATATTTTATTTGAAATTGTTTAAAATATCTTAATACGAACAATTTTAGTTCGCGCTATTCTATACACTCGTTGTTGAATTCTTTGATAAATTCATTGCAAAAATATGGTCAAATTAGTATAAAATATTTTAATTTAATAATTCATTTTACATTAAAATATTATTATATTACAGAAAAATAAAGGACAAAAAATGGACAAAACAACCCAAGAATTGATCAAATCAAAAATTCGCTCAATACCGGATTTTCCCATTAAGGGGATCATGTTTCGTGATATAACCACTTTATTAAAAGATGCGGAAGGTTATCAAATGGTAATAGATGACTTAGCAGGAAGATACGAACAAATGGATATTGACATTGTAGCCGGTATTGAATCACGCGGATTCATTATCGGAGGTGCTTTGGCGTATAAATTGAATTTGCCATTTGTACCGATAAGAAAACCGGGGAAATTGCCTGGTGAATATATTTCTCAAGAATATTCACTTGAGTACGGGACAAATACACTTCAAATACATACAGATGCAGTGAAACCGGGTCAAAATGTTTTATTAATTGATGATCTGTTAGCTACAGGCGGATCGGCAAAAGCAGCTATTGATTTAATAGAGAAACTAAAAGGTATTGTAAAAGCAATTGCTTTTATTATAGAATTGCCGGATCTTGGAGGCAGAAAAGTACTTAATAATTATAATATATATTCTACTGTTAAATATTCTGGTGAATAAAATTTAATCAGTGGAAAGTTTTTTTAGAAAATCTTCATAACTATTTATAACTAATTTATGGTTTTTAATACTAATTAACTTTTTTGTTTTTAGTTTAGAGAACATTCTTGAAACTGTTTCTCTTGATGTTCCGGACATATTTGCAATTATTTTTTGACTTGGCATTTTATTAACAGTAACACTTCCACTTTTATGCATTCCCGTTTCTTCAGCAATAGCTAAAATGGTATTACAAATCTTGTTCTCTGCATTATTCAATGATAAGCTTTCAATTAATTTGTCTGCCTTTCGCAATCTGCTTGTTAGATCTTTTAATAAGCGAATAGTTATTTTGGGATACTTTTCCAAAATAAAATAAAAGTCCGGTTTGTTGATGATAAAAACACTAGCATCCGATAAAGCAACTGCATTTGCAGATCTGGTTTCTCCGTCTAAGATTGACATTTCGCCAAAATAATCACCTTCTTCCATTATCGATAATATTATCTCTTTCCCGGCTTCATTAGTACGACTAATTTTAACTCCACCATTTATAATAAAAAATAATAAATCTCCGAGGTCTTCTTCAAATAGAATGATATTATCTTTGTGATAATGATTATTTTTACAAAATTTTAGAATATTTTCAAGGGTTTCGTCATTTAAATCCTCAAACAATGTTATGTTTTTTAATGTAGAAATATCCATTATTTGTTCTCCTTTTTGTTATTTTTTTTAGGTGAGAATCTGTTTAATATATCCGGTACAAGATCAAGGATCTTATCAACTGTTTGATCTTTTTTGCTAAGCATTAACAATTTGGAAGAATTTTTATAGATTGAAATAATTGCAACTGGTTGAATATTGATTCCTCCCCCGGCACCTTCGCCATTTGTATCTTTTTTATTATCTTTTCCCCCACCTGCACCAAATCCAATAGAGATTTTTGATATTGGAATAATTGTAACTTCACCGGCTTTTAGGGGATCTCCAACAATGGTTTTTGTTTTGGCAATGTCTTCTGCCTTCCGTAACAAAGTTTCTATTGTTTCATTAATCATTTATCTCTCCTCTTTTTTTAAATTTATTTATTTCTCTCCAAATTAGTAATAATCTGAATAAAATACCATATAATTTTGTAATAATATTCATTTTAATAATTATGTCACATCTTGTATTAATATAATCCCATTGTAAATTAATGTTTTTATTATTGTTAATAGATGGTAGTGTATATAAACATCCCGATAATTTTCCAGTATTACTCGGGTCAGGTAGTCCAATATTTGTAGTAAGATTTTTTAATTTAAATCGTAAATATTTTCTCCAAATTATTAACAAATGTTTCTTTAATAAATTTCTATAAAATGTTATTTGTGGTCTTTTTTCTATATATAAAGATTTAATTTTTATGATTGATTTGTATATATTTTGTTTACCATCTGTTTTCTCGTCTTCTATATTTGTGGGTTTTTTACTTTCCACACTTTGGGTTTTATGTTTCTTTATTTTCTTTTTTAGTGGAATTGTAAATTTTATTGGAATTTGCAAAAATTTAATTTTTACATTTAATTTAGATCTATTTTTCATTGATAAGATTATTGCAAATAAGTATTTGATCCAATACAATGTAATTTTCCCATCAAATTGTTTGTTTTCATATTTTCCATCTATGGAAACATTAAATCTGACAAAAACCATTCCTAAAAATATTAATACAATAAAAATCAAAAAGTATATTAAAAAATACAAAGCAAACATAAATATTATACC
>Ga0307992_1001826_pt1 | contig 12425 bp, 13 predicted proteins | sample EllFjometagen133_FD_203162 | JGI IMG/M metagenome (GOLD analysis project Ga0307992, IMG submission 203162) | Marine microbial communities from Ellis Fjord, Antarctic Ocean - #133 | ecosystem: Environmental > Aquatic > Marine > Unclassified | place: Southern Ocean | collected 2014-10-08
TTTCATATCGTTAAGTATACTATTATTTTTCTTAATATACAATGATTTGTTGAATTAATTATACTTCCTAAATCAAAAATCGTTAATCCTTGTTCGATATTCAATTTTTATTCGTTAATTTATCATTAATGTTTTGTATGAACCTTTTCCAATTCCAGCGTTCTTGTTCTTTTATCCACAATTTCACTCGGACCAAAATACTGAATTGACCCCTGATAGACATAGTCGTTTTCCAATTCCCATTTGGATCTGTTTGCAACCAATTCCTTAAATGGTTTCCCTTCCAATTCTACGAGTGCTTTTTTGATCACCGGTTTATTTCCGCCTTTTCGATTTTCTATATTCATCATTGAAGTCAATGGAACTCCACCCGGCAACCATTTTGAACTTTCCATTGATAAATTTCTTATCGAAACCATATAAGCAGTAACTTTTGCAGCAATTAAAACCGTAGCAGAATATCCTAAAGAATAAGTGTAATCGGCATCAAAATTTGTCGGTGCAGCACATCTTCCTTCATATCCAAAGAAGTGATTCCTTGCCGAGAATTTCCCATTATACTTCCCTGCTTTTTTATATTCACTTAACTTTTTCCCAACAAGCTCGATCAATAATTTTTCCGTTTCTATCAATGATACCTGAACATTTCCGTGCGGATCTCTTTCCATTATCATTTGAGATGCAATATCTTTTGGTAACATTGCATAGATATTTTGTAAATCATTTTCTAATTTTGATAAAACAAATTTTCTCTTTTCCTCTAACTCATTTATCTTTTCAAATTCAACTTTGTTCGCTTCCAATAAATTATTTATACTTGAAATCAACTTTTTCATATCCGGAATAAATTCAATTAATCCCTCGGGAATTATCACATCTCCAAAATCCTTTCCGGCATCTGATCGCTTGACAATAACATTAGCAATATATTCAACAATATCTTGTAATGAATAATGCTTTTTCTCAACTTCTTCCGAAATAATTGTGATATTTGCGTGAGTTTGCAATCCACATTCCAAAGCAATATGAGAAGCTGATCTTCCCATCAATTTTATAAAATGCCAATATTTCTTTGCTGAATTCGCATCTCTTTGAATATTTCCTATCAGTTCATTATAAACCTTTGTAGCTGTATCGAAACCAAAGGATGCTTCGATCATATCATTTTTTAAATCACCATCAATTGTCTTCGGCACACCAATTACCTGTACACCAGAATTATTTTTTACATAATATTCGGCTAAAATTCCGGCATTCGTATTTGAATCATCACCACCAATTATAACCAATGCTGAAATATTTAACTTCTTTAAATTGACTAATACTTTTTCAAATTGCTCTTCCTTTTCCAATTTCGTTCTTCCAGATCCGATAATATCAAAACCACCCGTGTTCCTGAATTCATTAATTAAATTTTCAGACATCTCAATATATTCATTATCAATCAATCCGGACGGCCCGCCAAGAAATCCAAACAATTTGCTTTTGCTGTTAAGTTTTTTTAATGAATCATAAATTCCCGCTATCACATTATGTCCACCCGGAGCTTGTCCACCGGATAATATCACTGCAACATTAATTGGTTCACTATCTTGCTTTTCTCCAACTTCAAAATTAATTAATGGCAAACCAAAAGTATTTGGGAAAATATTTTTTAATTCATCAGCATCTGAAACTGAACTTGTCAATTTACCTTTAATCACCTTAACCAAACTTATATTCTTTAATACATTCGGTAATTTTGGTTTATATTCGTATCGTGCTTTTTGTAAATTTGATATGTTATTCATTTTTATTCCTTATGTTTTTTAATTATCAGATGAAACCAAATCATTTAATATAAAAATAATTGTATTGATTTACAAATTAAATGTAGAAGAGATTTTTAGGAAATTTTAGGATATTGTTAAATGGAATGGTTTGGGTTGATTTTTTATTTTGACTAACGGTCGAGGCTATATGCCGTTTTAATGGCATATAGCCTATGTTATCAGTTGGGTTTTGGAGATTATTTATCTTTCTTTTATCCTTTTATTTAACGCATAGCCTCACCGGACGGCGGAACCAAAATCCCAATTCTTTCTCATCACACAAAACCTTTCAAAAATCCACAAAACTGAAACTCATCGAACAGCTCTAGCCGTTCTGCGTGCAGGCGAATGTTAGACGTTATTTTATTTTTTTTATAATCCAATTTATAAAAGAAATGACATACCAAACTATATTTAGTCCTAGACCTATAACTAATGGATATTTCATATCTTCAAAACTATTAATTTTTGATATAAAAACAGGGAAAGGACAAAACAATAAAATAACGGTAATAATTTTAAAATTATTAATAGATTCTATAATTAAATCTGGAAATGTTCTACCAACAACGCAAGAATCGCTGTTACTATCAGGTTCCATATTTAAACTATTTTCTAAACTTGGAATATTTGTCGCTTCTTCAATATTCGAAGCATTGTCTTTAGTAGAAGTATCAGGAACAGGAAATTCGGTTGTTGTTCCATCATCAATTTCTTCATAAACTGTTATATGTCGCCTTTTAATTGTCATTATATTACAACCCCATACCTGTTGCAACATTTTCTATTTTATCCCAGATAAGTTTTACTCCTTTTTTTAATAAATCGGGGATAATTTCATGATTTAATTTCTCAGTCTTATAGCAATCAATATCAAAATAAAGACCTGCATTTTTAAACTGGTCAGATTTAAAACTCATTAAATTATTAACTTCATTTTTATGTACTGGTCCACCATATATTTGTATATGAAAACCTTCCTCTATTAGTTCAATAGTAAACCTAACATCTTTTCCCTTACCTTTTATTAATTGCTGGAAATTATTATTAAAAACAGTATTATATACTTTATCATTTATCTTTTCAAATGACATTTTACTAGGTATAAATACTTTTAATCTAGTACCGAACCTTGTGGGTTTTGGGATTTTGTATTCATCATTTTTGTGAATTATAGATAAGAATTTTATTGTCTTATCAACGAAATAGTTATAGGTATGAGGATTATATACAATATACCCTAAACTTTTATAGCCAGCAAAACCTCCATCCTGTTCAATTTTATTTTGCCCATCTCTAAAATGAACAATATTATTATCTATCTTCCAGTGATTAAATAAACCAGAATCCTTTATATAATCTGCAACTAATCCTCTTCTATCTAGGAAAGTCCCTGTTGCAATATGTCTTAATTCAAAGATATGTTCTGCAACCATTATTTTTTCTTTATCCTTTTTCCTACTCATATATTCTCTCCTACTTATTTTTTACTGTCTAACATAAGATTAGGTGTACTAATGGAAAAAGCAATTGTTGCTTTCCATGACCACCTAATCTATGTTGCTTGTTTATTGTTAATTGTTTATTACTATTTACATTATACATAATTTTTTTCTTTTTGCAATTATTTTATGCTGCTTATAAAGCGACCTAATCTAAAAATCAGCAGGACTTCTTACTCCCTTTTCGCCATGATCAATCACATGAGTATAAATCATAGTAGTCTCCAAATTTTTATGTCCTAATAATTCTTGTTCGGATCAGATGAAATTTTTGTTGCCGGAAAAACATACTGTCAACTCCAATCGTATTTTGCGTTTGAATATTTTCTTTCAATGGCATAAGGTAAATATACCGTGCCGCAGCCGTTTTTTAAATCGTCCTCATGTATTTTCTTAACTTTTTGAAGATGATTCTTTAATGGTTCAATAACTTTTTTGGGCAACATTGTTGTTCGATCCTTCTCACCTTTTTTATTATGAAAGAAAATAAACCTTTTAATCCAGTTAACATACGATTCCTCAGTCCTCAAACTGTAATGCTTGATTCGAATGATCTGCCTTACTTGATCTAAAAGTTTTGGTTTAATATTGTTTACCATATTTATTTCTTCTTCCAAAATCTTACCGATAACGATTAGTATATGGTTAGTGGCGGTTTTCAAAGTACAAAACTTTCGGTTTAGAGGATATTTAACTCAATGTAAGACGCTTGATATTAGAACAATACCGCCATTAACTATATACATTGTTCTCTGCTGGCATTTCTTCAATTTCAGATATCTTATTAACAATGTTTCCATCATTCCAATTTAAAAACAACTGTTTCTTATCCTTGGTAATACCTTGACTAGAGCTGATCAATTTATCAAGGTTCTCCCAACGTTCTTTTGTCCAGAATAGTTTTGTGGCAAGATTTCTATATTCACCAACTTCTTTATAAGTTAAACCTCCTAATGTATCCATTATTGGATTAGAAAGCTCATATTTCGTTAAATCATTAACTCTAATCAAATAGTTCTTAACCGCCAATTGATGTAATTTTGTATTTGGATAAGGGACAGCACAATAAAATTGAGCAAAATCTAAACCCGAATCAACCGCTCCCTGAATAGTTCTTTCAACTGAATTTTTAGTATCGGTTAAATGCCCTAAAATAATATGGCCAATTGAAATAATATTATATTTTGCCAATAACTCAATAGCTTTAAAGTTTGATTCAATAGAAATATTTTTCCCAACAGTTTTTAATATTTCTTTATCAAAACTTTCGATTCCAAGTGTTATTCCAGACAAACCGGACAGAGCTAATTTCTCAACTATTCCCTCATCTAATAATGCAGTTGTAGATCTTGTAGTCCAAACAAAGTTCCTTAATCTCGGATCATTACTTTTTCTTAATTCTATTAGTCCATCACATAAATCCAGAATAAAGCTTCTTTCAAAAGAAGTACCTTCATCCCAAAGAGTAACTTGTTTAACATTGTCATTTTCAATCACATATTTAAATTCAGCAATAATATCTTGTGGCGTTCTTTTTGAAAATTTATTGCCATAAAATACTGGGACAACACAAAAATTACATTTATAAGGGCAGCCATATGACCCTTCAATATAAGTAGCATTTTCTCCTGTGAATGGAGATTTATACAAAGAATGGTTAAATAAACGACGTGAAGATTTGGTATCAATAAATTTTATTTTCTTCAATGTTGTATTAATTACCCTTTTATCTTTTTCTAAACCAGTCTCTAATAATTCTTCATATCCAATTGCAGGTTCTCCTCCTACAACAATTGAGTCAAAATAAATGCTAAATCCCCAAGTTGAAAAATTAAAAAATGAATCTTTTAATAATGTTGGTGCAACACCAAAAGTAGAAATATGCGTATTTGGCAAAATTTTTTTTATTTGTTTGGCTGTATCAGAATCATATTTCATACTAGGAAAGCCTGAACTTAAAATACATAAATCCGGATTGAAATCTATTAAATTTTTAAAAAGATTAGCATTTTCATCAGCCTGCAAATCAATAAATTTCACAGCATAATTTTTACTTAAAAGATGTGCTGCTATCCTTGAAAAATTTAATGGAAATCGGTAAACGCCCCCCCAAGAATCAATGCTTTGCATACATCTATCTAAACGTATAAAATTTCCAGGTGGTTCTATTAATAAAATTCGTTTCATTATTTTAGCCTATTTTATTAAATTTTTTACATCATCTATAATTTTTGCGACATCCTCTGATTCAGAATGTGTTAATAAATCATCTTCTATTTTTCCTTCTTTAATGGCCTTCTCAACGGATTCGATTTCATATTCAAATCCATTAGCAATATGCGGATATTTAAAAGATTTAAGTTCATTTCCTAAACTTAAAACAATTTTTGTACCGTGCCAATATTCTTTCAATTCAATATATCCCTTTTCCCCATAAACAATTGCTTCTTGCTTTGTTTCACATTGAAAAGATGAATATAGTTGAGCCATACCTCCAGAAGGATATTTTAATAATATGGAGCAAGTATCTTCAACCCCTGTACTTGCAAAAGTAGCCTGTGCATTAATTTTAATAGGATACTCTTTAAAAACATCTTGACTTAAAAAAATATTATAGTCCGCATTATCAAGTAAAGTTCCACCAAACAATTTAGGATTTAATAACCTTCTATGTTCTGACCAGTTATTAAGAAAACCAAAATCCGCCTTTAAAAGTTTGGGGATTCCGATAATATTATCATTTAGTAATTCAATAAATTTTCTATATGAAGGTAAAAAACGTGTCCACATTCCTTCCATTAAGAAAACTTTATTTTTTCTAGCTAAATTAATTAGATGTTTTGTTTGGTCAAAAGTATGTGTTAGTGGCTTTTCACATAGTAAATGCTTATTGTTTGTTATTACTAATTCGGAATTCTCAAAATGTAAATTATTAGTAGTTGAAATATAAACAATATCGATATCAGAGAGATTAACCAATTCTTCATAAGACTTAAAAATTTGCACATCTTTATAAAGTTTTTTCTTTTTCAAGTACTCATATGAAGAAATAGAAGCAATCCCTACAAGTTTGCCATTTTTTGTTGCAAATAATCCTTCAATAAATGAAGGCGTTATTTCTCCGTATCCAATTATTCCCCAATTCATAATAGGCCCCTAATATAAATATTTATTACAATAAAAATAAGTGCTAATAAAATTGTCAAGATTTCAATAACCTTTGTTATTGAGGATATTCGTAATGACTTATTATAATATTGTGTTAAAATAAGGAAAATAATTAATAAAAAAATTATAGTTCCGAATTTATACCAAGCGTTCCAAATGAATTTCTTATCACTTATTACACTAATAAAAATTCCACCAATACCACTTAGGAATGACATAAATCCAGTTATTCCATAAATATTTTTTTTAACCTCTTCTGTTTCTGAATAATTCTTTGTGTATTTATTAAACTTTTTCTCAATATAGCTGTCGATATATGAGTAAATCAGAATTTTTGGAAGAAAATATAAGTAAAATATAATTCCACAAGCTATGATAGATAATGTAATATTATTCATTGTTTTTAAACCTTATATTTATAACTAATATTGGGATAATGTTTATATTTTATATCATCAGTTAGTTCCTTGCCATCAATGTAATTTTTAAGTACATTTAAGAAATAGTGTATTTGATTTAATAATTGTACATCGACTGTCCCAAATAAAAAAGGGTCACCGAATTTCATTGATAAAGTAAAATCTCTAATGCCATCGTACCCAATAATAACTGGGTTGTTTACATTAGTCGACAAATTTTGATCATTTGCAAGAACTTCTTTTACACCAAGAGCCATTGCATCATTGGTACAAAAAATAGCATCAATTTTATTATTAGTTGATTTTAATTCTTCATAAAAATCAGAGAACACTTTACTAGTGATTTGCATAGAATATTGCCCATTAATTGGTTCCCAGTAACTTGGGTTTAATGAAGAATTATTAAGAGGTTCTTTAAAACCCTTAATTCTTTCTTCTGATCCGATATTTCCTTTTACAATTAATATATTAGGTGATTTAATGGCTTTTTTCTGCAAATAGCTAATAAGAAGTTGACCTGCTATCTTACCACCTTGCTCCCAATCAGATTGCACAAACGGTGGCCTATCTACCTTTTTTTGTTTAAAATATTTTATTTCTTCGTCTGTGTAATAACCTTGATCAATTAATAAAGTTTTACTAATATTACATAAATTTATGACATAATCCCTTTCCTTTGTTTTATCATATGGCGATAGAATTACAGCGACATATTCATTTTTATTTTTATTAATAATATTAATTGCATCATTAATAATTTTGATTTGTTTATCTGTTGTATTCCCCCCATCTTCTGGTACCTTTACAACAAGATCATAATTGGGGAATACATTTTCTATTTTTTGAGATAAAATAGAAACTATATATGCAAAGTAATCTAATGTCTCAGTCTCTTCTAATTTTGCTGTAATTGGAGAACTTATAAATAAAATTTTTTTTCGCCATTCATTTTTTTTGAACCAATTCATTGTGAAATAACCTTTAATGGTGTTGAATAACTTTTATTAACAGTTTTTCCATTCAATAGATCCAATAGCAATTCAATTGATTGTTTCCCCATCAATTTTGGCTGTTGTGCAATTGTTGCATCTAATTTCCCTTCTTTAACGGCCTTAACTGCTTCATCTATTGCATCAAATCCAACAACAACAATACTGTTTAATGGTATTTTATTAGAGTTCATAGCTGCAATTACACCAAGTGCCATTTCATCATTGCAAGCAAATACAGCATCTAATTTAGGATGAGCGGCAATAATGGCTTCAAAAATATCATTTGCTTTTTGTCTGTTCCAATCTGCTGCCTGCGATGCAACTATTTTAATATCGGAATATGTCCTTAAAGCATCCTCAAATCCACCCTTTCTTTTTATTGCAGCATCATTCCCGGTTACGCCTTCAAGAATTGCAACGGTACCTTTTGAATTTAACTTATTCGCAATAAATTTTGCTGCTAATTGCCCACCTTCAAAATTATCCGAACCTATGTAAAATGCAATTTCAGCACCCTGTTTGTTTGCAGATTCCATATTTACTTTATTGTCAATATTGACGACAGGTATATCCGCTTTATTTGCTTTAACAATTGCAGGGATAATACTTTCAGAGTTAATAGGCACAAAACAAATAGCATCTACACTTTGAGTGATGAAATTTTCAATTATTTGGTTTTGTTTTAGTTCATCTTGACTTGCCTGAACAAGTATTTTAATTTTTTCAGATGACATATTCATTGCAGCATCTGCCATATCAACAAAAAAAGGATTTTCTAATGTAGGCACTAAAAAACCGATCTTGATAGTCTTTGGTTTCTTGTCTGTTTGCGATTGGTAGATAAAATACCCCACCAATATAAGTACTGCAATAATGACAATTGCAATGATTGTTAATTTTGAATTTTTCATAATTATCCTCTTTTTAATTAAACTTTTTATCTACTAAAACTGAAATTATTATTATCGTCCCTATTAATATATATTGATAATAAGAAGGAACATTTAATATTGATAAACCATTTTGTATAACACCTAATATTAAGACTCCAATAAAAGTACCGATTATTGAGCCTTTACCACCAGATAAACTAGCTCCACCAATAACAACTGCTGCTATTGCAGTAAGTTCATACAATTGTCCTGCCTGTGGTTGAGCTGAGTTTAAAGAACCAACTAATAAAATAGAAGCAAAACTACACATTAGCCCTCCAATTATATATGCTAATAAAGTGAATAAAGGAACATTAATACCATTGAATAATGCCGCTTTTTCATTACCTCCAATTGCATAAAGATATTTTCCCCAATATGTTTTATTAAGAAAAAGAAATAAAATTATAGTTAAAACTATAAAAACAAAAGAAGGTACCGTTATTCCAGCAATAGACAAATTAACAATACTATTTAAAGAACTATTACCTATTGAAACTGATTTACTTCCACTTATTAGTAGAGTACCACCCCTTGCAGCACTCATCATACCAAGAGTAGCAATAAAAGCAGGTATTTTACCTTTTATAATTAGAGCACCATTAATAAAACCAAAACCAATCCCTGCAATAATGCTTATTATTATTGCAATGAATATAGGCATTCCGTTCGAAACAAGTATGGCAAATAACATCCCTGTAAAAGCCACTACTGAACCAACAGATAAATCAATCCCTCCAATAATAATGACTAACGTCATTCCTAAACTAACAATTCCAATAATTGAATTTTGGCTCAAAATGTTAAATAAATTTGAAATTTTTAAAAATACCGGATTAATAATGCCAAACACTATAATAAGTATAGCTAACATTATTATTAAATTATATTTCTTTATTTTACTCAATTTAATACCGGTTTTTGATTAAGTGTAATTTTTCTTGTTTGTAATACTTCTTGTTCGCCCTCATCACTTGTAATTAGAACAAATGATTTCCCTTCATTTTTTAACTCAATAATTTTATTGTGAATAACACCTTTAGTCTCAATATCAACCCCTGATGTTGGCTCAATTAAAATTAAAATGTCAAAATTAGAAAGAATCCATTTTCCAAACACTATTTTTTGTTTATTTCCACCACTTAGTTCGTTTATACTCTGCTTCCAATCTCTAAAAACTAAATTCAAGTCTTTGGCAATTTTATTTATTGAATCTTTTTGTTTTTGCTTATCCCTAAATTCTGGCATTTGAATAACATCAATTAATAGATTGTCTCTAATGCTGAGATTGGTGAATATTGATTCATCTTCTCTTGATGCAGGAATAATACCAACATTTAAATTATTAAAATGTTTCAATTTATCAAATAATATATACCCAAGTTTTTGATTTAATGTTGTATTATTAGTTTCCAATGTAATCACTTCACCTTTTGCTATTGTAATACTAAAATTGGAAATGTCGTCAATGTCCAAATTTACAATACAAAGTACACTATCGTTAACCAAAGTTGTACTTGTTGTAATATTTTGCTTTTTAGATAAAAAAAGGTCGATGACCTCTTTTTTATTTATCTTAGCAATGATATCTTTTTTAACAATTTTCCCCTCTTTTATGATTAGTAAATTATCAGAAAGCTCAAACACTTCATCTAACTTATGACTTATAAAAATTACTGTTTCCCTTTGTTTCTTTAATTCTTCAACAACCTCCTTGAATTTCTTAAATCCATTTTTAGTAAGATTAGTCGTTGATTCATCAAAAATGATAATATCAGAATTAAAAAAAAGTGCTTTATGAATACCTAACAACTGTTTCTCATAAGCTGATAATTTTTTAACAATTTTATTTATATCAGGAAATGGTAAAATTTTGCTTTTTGTTTTTTCTATATATTTTGTTAATTCATTTTTTGAAAAAATAAAATTAGGATTTAACTGATTATGTGCGATTGCAATGTTTTCCAAAACAGTTAGGTTATTTAATAAACCAAAATCTTGAGGTAAATAACTAATTCCATTTTTAAGAGCTTCTTTATACGTTTTAAAATTTATTTTCTTGTCATTTAGAAATATAGAACCATTATCAGCTTTTTCTTCTCCACAGATAATTTTAATTAATGTAGATTTTCCTGCTCCATTTGGACCATAAATACTTGTTACTTTTCCTTCTTCAAAAGAAACAGAAACATCATCCAGTGCTATAGTAGATAAGTAAGTTTTAGTTACTCTATGCACTTTAAGTATTATTTTATTATTTGAATCCAAAATATGTGTTTTCCTAAAAACAAAGATATTGATTTAAAACTATTCTATGTACAAACCATCTCTAAATATTGTATTCCATATTGCTCTTTATGCTTGCAGAGAACTTGTGTATATAACCTATTGTTCTTATTCTGCCAATTTGGTAGGATAAACGCCATTGATTATATTTTTCTTTTATCATTAATTCCTCCTATTCAAAAAAATCATCTACCGGATTTTTAATCTTGCTAATTGCATTTTTTGAAACATGCGTATAAATTTCTGTTGTTTTGGAACTGCTATGTCCCAATAATTCTTGTATATACTCTAAAGTTCTTATTTGCTCTGTTATCATAACATTTCTCTTAATCACTAATACTACTTTAAATATAAACATTTATAAATAAAATGGCAAGTGTTTTTTTGAATTATTTTGTAATAGTTTGGTTATGTGAAGTTAGACGACGTTAATAGTATCTTACTTAAAGAAATATCTAATTCCAATACTTCCATTTAAATTAAATTCTGTTCTTGGTACAAGTTCAAGCATAGGAACAATTTCAAGAAAAATATCTAAAGGTGCTTTTGCAAAGATATAATTTATTCCCACAGGAATGCGAACACCTACTTTCATATCATCCACAAGTTTAATTCTTCCACCTATACCATAATAAAGTGGTAGTTTACCTTTTTCAACCTTAAACAGATTGAAGTTGTAAAAAAGATAATCCGCATGTAGATGTAAGGCACTATCTTTGCCAAATGACCATACAACTGCTCCATCAATTGCTGTGCTATTTCCTGTCCACAATTTAGCACTTAATCCTGGTAGGTTCACCTACGATAATCCCTAATCCAAAACCACTGCCCTTCGCTTCAATAGTACCACAAAGTAACACTGCCGTTAACACAAAAACCATAATTGATCTAAACATTTTGATACCTCCTTTTTTAATAATGTCGCCTAACGGTAAGTATATGAAACGTTTGGCATTTCGAAGCGATTATTTATCAAACAGTTACAATTTTATTAAATGTACCGACCTAAAAATTAGCACTTTCTGCCAAATGTTTTATATACGGTGTTGTATGCCCGTGCTTTTTTTTCATCAGCGTTGGGGGAGCCATACTCTTTAACAAGTTTTGGCTTGTATGGGAGGCCTTTCGAGCGACATGGCAATGTGTATGGCTACTAAAGGTTGGCTAGAAAATTTCATTAATTTCACGATTTAATAAGAAACATAATATGATTCAATTATTTTATTTAGATGCTTTACCTTGATTTGCTACCGAGTTCATAGCTTTATTAATTTCATCTTCATTTCCCAAATAATATTTGGCTTTAACTTTAAAA
>Ga0307992_1001828_pt1 | contig 12405 bp, 14 predicted proteins | sample EllFjometagen133_FD_203162 | JGI IMG/M metagenome (GOLD analysis project Ga0307992, IMG submission 203162) | Marine microbial communities from Ellis Fjord, Antarctic Ocean - #133 | ecosystem: Environmental > Aquatic > Marine > Unclassified | place: Southern Ocean | collected 2014-10-08
TAATTTAGAAGAACTTATTAAAAAGATTATTTTTATTTATCAAAAAATATAATGAAAAGTAAAGATTTAACAATTTGTTTTTTTGGTATTTATAATTCGGAGTATTCTAGGAATAGAATACTTTTGAGTGGTTTAAGACAGAACGGGGTAAAGATAATTGAATGTCATTCTAATAAAAAAGGTTTTTTAAAATATTTTGATTTAATAAAAAAACATTGGAAAATTCGTAAACAATATGATGTGTTATTTGTAGCTTTTCCCGGTTTTCAATCAATGATTTTAGCGAAATTTTTAACAAGAAAGAAGATTGTTTTTGATTTCTTTGCTCCTTTGTATGAATCAGAAGTTTTGGATAGAGGGAATACTAAGAAAGGTAGTTTTAGGGCTAGATACTATTGGTGTTTAGATAAGTTATCAGCTAAATGGGCTGATGTAGTTTTACTAGACACAGATGAGCACATCAAATATTTTGTTCAAGAATTTAGTCTGAAAAAAGAAAAGTTTGTTAGGGTTTTGGTTGGAACAGATAGCGAAGTTTTAAGGCCTATGAAAATTAAGGAGAAATCTAACGATTTTATAGTGCATTTCCATGGAAATGATATCCCTTTGCAAGGTGTTGAATATATATTGAAAACAGCTAAATTGCTTGAAAAGAATGTAGATATCAGGTTTAATATAATAGGATCGAGTATTAAAGAAAAATATGAAGGAAGTAATTATAAAAACGTTACCTTTATAGATAATATTTCCTATGAAAAATTACCAGAGTATATTAATAAAGCTGATATTTGTTTAGGTATTTTTGGAGATACGGAAAAAGCTAAGAGAGTTATCCCAAATAAGGTTTATGAGGCTGTTGCATGTAAAAAACCAGTTATTACTACAGATACCCCAGCAATTAGAGAACTATTTATAAACGAAGATTTATTTTTAATTCCCACAGCTGACCCAGAAAAATTAATAGAGGCAATTTTAAAATTAAAAGAAGACCCAATATTAAGAAACAGGTTAGCAGAAAATGCTTATAATAAGTTTATTCAAAATATGACTCCTGAAATTTTAGGAAAAGAATTGATAAAAATAATTAAAATTAAATTGATTTAAAATGATGAAAATAATTTATATAGTTAACGCTAGAATACCAACAGAAAAAGCTCATGGTTTCCAAATCAGTAAAACTTGTGAGAAATTTTCAGATTCTGGGATAAACACAGAGCTTTGGGTTCCTGCTAGAAAAAATTCCATAAAGGAAAACTTATTTGATTATTATGGGATAAAAAGAAATTTCATTGTTAAGAGGATTCCTTGTATTGATATTATCTTTTTAAGTAAATACTTCGGTCCTTTAGTTTTTCATGTTCAAACATTATTTTTTGTATTAAGAATATTTTTTAAAAAAATATCTAAAGATACTATTATTTATAGTCGAGATTTTTTCATTGTAATTTTATTAAACTTAAAAGGATTTAATACAGTTTATAACGCTCATAATTGGTCGAATAGAAGAGGTTTGTTTTTGAAATTGTTTTTAAATAAAAAAACAAAAATTGTTTGTAATTCTAAAGGGACTAAAAAGGAGTTTTGTGAAAGGGGTTTTAAAAATAGTGTTGTTGTGTCTAACGGGGTTGATTTAGAAAAATTTGATATTATTCTTAATAACAAACAAGAATTAAGGGAAAAATTAAATTTACCTAAAAACAAAAAGATTGTTCTTTATCTAGGTAATCTTTATCCTTGGAAAGGAATAGATATTGTTGTGGAAGTTGCTAAAAAAAATAACAATGAAAATATTTTTTTTGTGGTAGTGGGTGGAACTGGAAATGGTCTGATAAAGTATAGAAATATAATTATAGACAATCAATTAAGCAACATTTTATTTGTTGGGCATAAGAAACAAGAGGACACTCCACTTTATCTTAAAGCTTCTAATGTCTTGTTGTTACCTAATATCCCTATTTCTGAAGAATCTGAAAAATTTACTTCACCAATAAAGATGTTCGAGTATATGGCCTCTGGTGTTTCTGTTGTTGCATCAGATTTACCATCAATAAGGGAAGTTCTAAATGAAGAAAATTCTGTTTTAATTAAGGCTGGTAGTGCTGATAGTTTATTGTCTGGTATTAATAAGGTTTTATTAGATAATAATTTAGCTAAGAATATTTCTGATAAAGCAAAAGAAGACGTAAAAAAATATACTTGGGATGAATATATTAAGAAAATTTTAAATTTTATCATTAATAAATATGAGTAATTACGATATTCAGGTTAATAAAGAACATTATTTTAGTGATAATTATAATCACAAAGCAAGATGGTTGAGTTTTTTCTATCAATTAAAATTATTACAAAGGGAAGATATAAAAAAAGTTCTTGAAATTGGACCTGGAAATGGTTGGGTTACTTACATTTTAAAAGACTTAGGTTTAAAAGTGACAACTGTTGATATTGATAAAGAATTAAAGCCTGATTTTGTTGCGAGTGTCGATAAGTTACCTTTCCCGGATAATTCTTTTGATGTAGTCTGTGCCTTTGAGGTTCTTGAACATATGCCTTTTGAATATTTTTTAAATAACTTGAAAGAAATGTCTAGGGTTTCGAAAAAAAATGTAATTATATCGTTACCTGATCATAGAAGAATTTTAATTCATTTATTATTTAAAATACCTTTTTTAAATTATAAAAATATCTTTATTAAAATTTCTTCCTTTAAAAAACATATTTTTGATGGGCAACATTATTGGGAGATAGGTAAGAAGAAGTATTCTATTTCTATTGTAAAAAGAGAGATTGAAAAATCTGGTTTAAAAATAGTAGATAATTTTGTTCCGTTTGACACCCCTTCAAACAATTACTTCGTGCTCGAGAAGTAGTCTAATTTAATAAAGAAATAGCTAAAATTTCAAAGCAAGTCTTAACTGATATAAGAAATTATACTTAAAAGGGAAGGATAAAAAATATTTTAAAATTTATGAATAACCATTTAAAAAATTTAGAAAAACATGTTTTAAATCTAAAAAATAAGAAGATTCTTGACTTAGGCAGTGGTCGTGGAGATTTTTTGATTTTTTTAGCTAAAAATAATTATGATGTTATTGGTTTGGAAAAAAATAAAAAATATATTGAAATTTCAAAAGAAAAAGGATTAAAAAGGAATATAGATTTTGATCTGCTTCATGGGAGGGCTGAAGATTTACCTTTTAAAAACAATTATTTTGACTTTATTAATTGCAGTGAAGTTACTGAGCATGTTGAGGATCCTGAAAAATTGATAAAAGAATGTTATAGAGTCTTGAAAAAAAATGGACAAATGTATATAAGTTTTCACAATCGTTTTGGAATTTATGATTACCATTATCATTTGTGGTTTATTAATTGGTTACCTCGCAGAATATCTGATAAAATATTAAGAAGTCTAAATAAAGAAAAAACAAACAAAGATGCTGGGTTTCAAGAATTATCTAAAATGCATTATTATACTTATATTAGAATAACCAAATTACTTTTTGAGTATAATTTTAAAGTTTTAGATACACGTAAAAAAAAGATTAATAATAAATTTATTTATAACTTAATAAAACATTTTATTCCAACTTATCATTTTATCGTTGAAAAATAATAGAAAATAAAATTTTAATAGTACCTAAATAAGTATTTGATAATTATGAGAAATAAAGTTGTAATTTACACTGCCATATTCGGAGGTAAAGATAATTTAATTGAACCGGAATATATTCCAAAAAGGTGTGATTTTGTTTGTTTCACTGATCAGGATTTTGTTTCAGATGTTTGGGAAGTTAGGAAAGTTGAACCGGAATTTGAAGATCCTGTTAGAAGCGCAAAGATTTATAAGATTTTACCTCATAAATTTTTATCAGAATATGACGTTAGTGTGTGGATTGATGGAAATGTCTTAGTAAGGGGAAATGTAATTAAATTAATAGAACAGTATTTATCAAAAGTAGATTTAGCTTTTTTTAATCATAACAAACAGAAAAAAAGGTGGAAAAAACTTTTTTGGATTAAAGATAAAGAAGATTGTCGGGATTGTATTTATGATGAGGCTGACTATTTATTAAAAATTGGTAAAGAAGGGAAGTATAAGGATGATCCTGAAATTATTAAAAATCAAATTGAAAGGTATAAAGAAGAAGGATATCCTGAGCACAATGGTTTGATAGCTGGAATGGTTATTTTGAGAAAACACAATGAATCTAGTGTTATTCAAATAATGGAGGATTGGTGGAGTGAAATCAAAAAAGGAAGTTGTAGAGATCAACTTAGTTTTAATTATGTTGCTTGGAAAAATTATTTTAATTTTGATTACATTAAAGGAAATGTTAGACAAAATAAATATTTTTCACATCGATCACATTTGAAAAAATAATATTAGCATTATGAATAGAAAACCTAAAATTAGTGTCATTATTCCAACTTTTAATAGACCTGAATTATTAAAGAGGTCTATTAAAAGTGTTCTTAATCAATCATTTCAGAATTTTGAAATTATTGTGGTTGACGATGGTTTAGAAAAAAGAGCAGATAAGATAATAGAAAAAATAAATGATGATCGTATCGTTTATATTAAACACGGAAAAAATAAAGGGGTCTCGGTTTCTAGAAATAACGGAGTTGAAATTTCCAAAGGAGAGTTTATTACTTTTTTAGATGACGATGATGAATACTATCCAGAAAAATTAAAGAGGCAATATAATATAATGGAAAAACATTTAGATCAAATAGATTTTACTTTTTGCCTGGCTGAAACTTATTTTAAAGAAAAAGGTGTTCTTATAAGTTCTCAAAAAAATAACTTCAAGGAAGGAGTTCATTATTTTTTTGAAGAAGCTTTGTCTATGAATATCCCAAACATAATCCCAACAATTTTTTGTAAGAAGGAAAAAATATTACAAATAAACAATTTTGATAAAAATTTTCCCAGTGCTGAAGACAAAGATTTTATGATTAGTTTATCAAAAATTAGCCATGGGTTTTTTTTAAATGAAGTTTTAGTTAAGGTCAATTCATCTGAAAAAGAAAGTGATCACTTAAGTGGTAATTTACAGTTTAGAATACAGGGGAGAGAATTACTGTTAAAGAAATATAATACAGACTTAAATAAAAGACCAAAAATTTTAGCTAAACATCTTTCTTTATTAGCTTTTCTTTATCAAGAAAATAATAATTATGAAAAAGCCAGTAAGTTGTTTTTAAATAGTTGGAAATTAAATAAGACGGATTTCAGATTTTTAAAGTGGTTTTCGAAAAGTTTATTTTTGAGGTTTTTTAATAAAGCATTTAAAGAAAAATCTAATTAATAATTTCCATGTCTCCCATTCTCTCAAATCTAATTTTCTTTTTAGAGATGATTTCCAAAATTTATTCCAAATTTTCCAGTTATGATTTGAATTAATACTGCAAATTTGCAACCATCTTTGAGAAAGAACTTGTGAAAATTCAGGTTCATTATAGAATTTTGTTTTTTGATTTTGCTCGATTAAATTAGTTAACCAATTTTCTTCTTTTTTTAAGAAATCATTAATTTCATATTGGTTTGGTTTGTGAATATTTTCATGAATTAAAATTTCCTCATCTGTTGGATTTATATTAAGATAATTTCTTAATTGATTAATTTTGATTTTAGTTGAATTTTGTTTTTGAATTTTAGAGTGAGTTTTACTAATATTAGAACCATGAATTCTGTATTGTATTAATATTTTTTTAATATTTGTAATTTGAGAATATTTAATAATTCTTGTCCATAGGTCATAGTCTTCGCTTAATTTAAGCTTAGTAATATATTCTAAGTTGTATTTATTTAATAATTTTCTACGAAAAATGACAGAAGGATTAATTATTGGACATCCGAAAAGTAACATTGTTTTGATTTTTTTTGGATTAGAGATTGGTTTAATATATTTTTTGCTTCTAGTTTTTTCAATTATTTGAGCCCAGCTTCCAGCAACTCCAATTTTAGAGTTTTTATCCATAAATTTATTTTGAATTTTTAATCTCTTCTGAAAACTTGTATCATCATCATCTAAAAGAATTAAGTATTCTCCCCTTGCTTTTTTTATGCCTGTGTTTCTTGCAGCTGAAGCTCCTTTATTTTTTTCATGTTTGATATAAACGATACGATCATCATTTATTTTTTCTATTATCTTATCTGCTCTTTTTTCTAAACCATCGTCAACTACAATAATTTCAAAATTTTGAAATGATTGATTAAGAATACTTTGAACTGCTTGGTACAGTAGTTCTGGTCGATTACAGGTAGGGATTATGACACTTATTTTTGGATTGTTTATATTTGTATCCATGATTTTAAAGGAATATCTTTTGTATTCATTGTTTGTTTCTTAAACCATATCTTAGGAGCAATAACTATTTTGTTTATATTTTTATTTAACCAAGCTCCCCACCAACTAAAAGAACTATTGGCAATAATGTTATGTTTACATAAACTTATTAAAATGAGTTCTTCATAGTCTTTATTTTTGTAATTATTATCGTTTTTATTTTTTTGGGATACAAAATTTATTGGATATTTAAATTTAAGATTATTTTTAGCCCACTTGATATCATTTGTAAAAACAAATATGACTGGGTTTTTGACTTTCTTTTTTATTTTTTCAAGAGCTTTTTTGTAATATTGTAAACTACATAGTCCGAGATCTTTTTTTAATTTTTCAGAAGTATAATCACCTCGTCTTATATGAATAGATATAGAATTGTTTTTGGCTTGGCTTATAAGTTGGGCATTTTTTTTGTAATGATTACTAGGTTCATTTTTTAATGTCAATTCTTTAAGAATAATATCCTTTATTGTTTTGAAATATTTTTCACTTTGCCAATATCCAAATAGATAAACATTATTTTTTATTTCTAATATTTCTTTATCAAATTCAACTTTTTTTTCTTTTATATAAATTGAATCATTAGCAATAAAAAAATTATATAAAAAGTGTCTTTTTCCAGACAATTTCTCGTATTTTCTAAATTTTTCAATTTCTTTTCTGCTAGCAATATTATCAATGATATTAAATTCTTGCAGACTGTAATAACGGGGGGTTGTATTTTCACCAAAATTATCAAACCAAGTAATATCAAATTTAACTTCAACTTTATTTAACAAAGCTAAATTTTTTCCTAGTGCATATTGGAACATTTGATTACCTACTCCACCCATTATTTTTATTATGATCATGATATTTTTAATTATTTTTTAAACCAAAAACAACCACATCCATATTTTTGTTTGTCAGCTGTTTCTTTGTTGGAATTTTCTATAAATTCTCCTGAGTCGGTTACTAGAGAGAATTCAATTAAATTTAAATCTTTAAAATACTCGATTATTTGACGATAAGAATAAATTCGGTGTGCATTAAACATCATTTTTGGTTTTCCAATAGGTACGACAAACAATAAGTTCCCGTTTACAGATAAAACTCTTTTTAGTTCTTTTATTGCTTTTAAATCTCCATTAGGGTCAAGTTTGTCTCCATATCTTCCTAATCCAATATGTTCAATTGTATGCATGCAAGAAAGTGATTTCACATTTTCATTTTCAAATGGCAAGGAAGTAATATTTGCTTGTTTTGAGGTTAAATTATTTAAATTAAGTTTTGCTGGACGTAAATCATAAAATTCTACAGGTACAAAAGCTGACACGATTGAACAAAAATGAAGAGTTGAAGAAATATCAATATGTTTTTCTGGTTTTGTTTTTGCTAGAATTCTTGCTGCCCAGGCTGGGTGGTAAATGTAATGAGTATCAAATTTGGTTTTTTCTGTATTGTCATTTAGACAAGGGTGATTATCTTGCCAATTCAAATTAAATCTATCATCTTTTTTGGATAATTTCTTAAATTTTAAAAATTCTTTTTTAAAGTTTAAACTTAAATTAACCCTTTTTATTTTATTCGTAAAGAATTTAGTATATTTTTTTGTTTTTAACATATTATTCTAATAATATCATTTTTAATATTTAGTTTTAATCTGTTATTTTGATTTTTAATAACTCTTTTTAATTCTTCAATTGTAGGGTAATCATCTTTACCAATAAATAGTCTTGCATCATCTATTAGAATAATGTGATTTTTAATTTTATGATTTAATATAATTTCTAATTCTCTTATTACTGGGGTGTTTAGATCTCCTTTAGCTGTTATTCCTTCTGAATAATGTCCATCAAGATAAAATAAACAAGGTTTTTTTATATTTTTCAATATTGTAGGAAGAATTTCTCCACTATCACCTTTAAATATTTCTATATGTTTATTTCCTTTAAATTTACTAAGGGCTTTTTGAAATAATGAAGTATCGAGTTCAATAGAGTAAATTTTTTCAAATATATTTTTTGTGGCATCTATCATTTGTCCTTTAAAGGTACCCGTTTCTATAAGAGTTTTTATATTATATTTTTTTGCATAATTTTTAATTGTCCATTGTTTGATTAAATGAGGAGGGGGTATGGGTTTGTTTTCTAGATACCAATTCAAAATAATCCTTTTGTTTTTTAGATAAGTTACTACTTTTTCAGGTAATATTTTTTTTACTATATTTTTTATCATTTTTTTATTTTTTAATTAGCTGACTAAGTTTTATTTTATTTTTTCTTTTACTGGGTTCATTTTTTTATGTATTATATATTTTTATAACTTATATACTTATTTTTAATAATTTTTTTTATCTCTTAATCATTTGTCTAATGTATATTTTTTATTTAAATTAATCCTTCTTTTATTTCTTTTACGATATCTTTAACTTTCATTCTACGCCCAGTAACATTCATTTCACAATTCCATTTTGGTATTAAATTTAACCAATGTCTAAATTCTTCTTTATCCAATATATAACGATACTCATCACGTATTTCAAAAGGTTCATTGTTGGTTATTTTATTACGAAAGAAATTAACTAAGTGTTTTCTGTTTCCAGCCCATGTTGTATTTCCAAGTCTCACTATTGTGTAATGCCTAAAGTTATTTTTAATGTATTCTTCTATAAATCTTTTATGTTGAGTATATCTAGAGTTTGTAAAGTAAACGGATAGTGTACTAAAATATACAATATGTTTGTTTTTATTTTGTTTTTCTAGCAAGTCAATTTCTTTTTGATATTCTGACTCTCTATTTTCTTGACTATTAGAAACACCACTAGCAAAAAAAATTTTATCTTTTTTATCTATTATAGCCTTAGCTATTGTTCCATTTCCTATTACTGTCATAAAATTTTATTAGATTTTTAACTATTTTTTTAATTTTATTGTATAAACTTGGTTTTTTTACTATTCCAAAATTAAAATCTTTATCGATTATCTTAACGTCATAAATTACTTTTTTTAATTCATTATAATAAGGACTGTAAATTAATTTTATTATTTTTTTTTGAAGATTATAATTAGAGGCTGGATAAAAATATTCTTTTGAAAATATTTTTAATCCATGGAAATGGAATAATGTTAATAAATCATTATCTATATATATTTTATTATTTTTATTTATAATTTTATAATTTAGTAAATTCCATGGACCTAAATTCACACCTTTATCTTTATTTTCGTAAACATTTGGATACAAATTAACCCATTCGTTTAGATATAACTGATCTCCTGCTTTTTTTCTAACACATTCTTTGACACATTCTTTTTTCCAGTAACTCAGACATTTTCTTGCTGTTTTATTATTTTTAAGAATTATTACACCCGCGTTGTATTTACCTATTGTATTTTCCCAATGAATTATTTTTGATGGAAAATTATGAGGGGTAATTATTATTGAGCTATTTTTTAAATTTTCAAAAAGTTTATTCGGAGAGCTAAAGAAGTATGTATCTGAATCAAGGTATGTGATGGATGAAATATTTTTGTTATTTATAAAAATGTATTCTAGTAAATAAGATTTGCAAATCCAAGAAAATTCAGATACTTCTCTTGTTTTTTTTAAAGATATAAGTACCTCATCTTCTATATCAGATAATTTTAATAATTTTGTGTTATCAAGATTTAATTCGCTCAAAACTTTGAAAGTTTTGTCATCCATACATAAAATCCATAAAGTGAAATTGGCACAGTTTTTTTTGATTGAATTATATAAAGCAATCCCTTTGTATAAATAGTTTTTATCAAAAAGTGTGCATAAATTATTTTTCATAATAATTAAATTTTACTTTTAATTTTTTCTAATTCTTCAAAATAATTTAATAATTGTTTTTTGTAAAAAAATTTAATAATTTTTTTGTTGTATAAAATCCAACTTTTTGCCGATATAAACGGATTTTTTCTGATGTTATAATCTGTTCCTCTTCTAATTAGAGAATCTATGACATTGTAGGGATGTCTAAAGATAAAAATATGGTTGGCTGATGGGTTTATTGATTTATAAAAATCTAATAAAATTGTGTTTCTTGGGTCTTTCCAACCCCATAATTTGCTTTTTGATTTTCTCTCTAGTAATTTTAGAGCCTCTTTAGTATTTTTTTTGTTAATTTTGATGGATTTAGGTAAAAACATATTCGTTTTATTTTTAGCTAAAATTTTTATATTAAGAGAAACGAAATCAATATCTTCAAAATAACCTTTTTTATTATCTATATATGGTTCAATAAGAGACTCACCTATATTTAGACCGCATTTTTGTAAATACGAAGAAAAAAGCGATGTTCCTGAACGATGCATTCCGCTAATTATTAAGCATTTGTTTTTTTGCATGTTTTTTATTTATTGTTTTTGTGTGTGTAATATTCTCATCAAAACCAATATTTGATATTAAGTTTACATTTGGTATGATGGACAATCCTTTATTTATTAATTTTACAAAAACTTATTGGTAATCTCATATATTAAATTGTTTGTGATAAATTTGGTTGAAACTTTTTTCCCGAAATAATATTTTCTTTATTTTCTAGTATATCAGATAATTTATGCTATTTTTTTATTCCTACATACAAAATACGATTTTCTGCTAATTTTTCTCTCGTCTGAATATCGAAGTATTTTTCAAATGCTTTTTTAAATGCTTTTTCATTATACCAATTTGGAAATATTGGAGTGATGGAACTATATCTGCTCCAAAGACCTAGTGGCATAAATTCAACCAATATATATTTATTTGTGTACCCGCTTAGTGTTTTTATTAAAAAATCAATTTTTATATTCTGTGTTAAGAGAAGATGATGTGTTATGGCAAGTGCAATAACAACATCAGATTTGAATCTTATTACTGGAGGGGTTTCCAATAAATTATAATAAGGATTAACAAAATTTAACATTGCTGGTGTTATAGATGAGCCTGTTTTCTTAAAGCGATTATACATTGTTTCTACTGCATTGTGATCATAATCAGTACATATTATTCTATTAATAGAAGTTTTTCGTTCAATGAGATTGGAAAGTGCTCCTTGATTTCCTCCTAATTCGACTACGCTTTTAACGTTTAAATTTTTAATAATACTAATCACGCGATTAAATCTGTGATTTGAAATTGGATTATTTTTTTTATCAAATAACTTATTGTGATAATTTCCCCATCGTGTTTCTATATTTCTAGGGGGCATTATTTTTTCAGTCTTTTTTATAATTTTATCAATTGTAAATCTAAAAGGAATTAGTTTTTTATTGTCTAAATATATAAATAACTTGCCGATTTTTTTAGGTAGTTTTTTTGAAATTCTTTCATTGTCTGCTGATTTAATTAAAGTTAAAAAAATAAATATTTTTTTTATTAATTTTAATATTTTTTTGTTGAGTGTAAAAAAATTAATTTTATACATTAAATAGTTGTCAAAATTTAATCGGAACGGAGAGGAGATATTACTGGAAATAATTAAATTTGCTAAAGGAGAATTATTTTTACCCCAAATTTTTAGTGGATAATAATAAAAGCTAGTGAATTCATCATAAGATATTAATCTTTTGATATTTTTATCAACTTTAATAAAACTACCAATATCTACAAAAATTGGTTTTGATCCTTTAAAAAGAATATTGTAACCATGACAATCTTTTGTTTGAAATCCATATTTATTGATGAGCTTATTTAATTTAAACACTGAAAGAGCGGCGTCTTTAAACATAGAAAATGACCATTGATAAGGAAATGTTACAAAAGGGATTTTTTCGTGCTCTATTACCATCTGGAATCCATCTAGAGAATATTCAGATATCCATGTTCTTGGGATAAAGTTTTTTTTTGTTAGTTCATCAATCATTCCAGAATTAAACATTTCTTTTATTATATTTTCTCCTTTTGTTGTTATCCCTCTGAATACACGATTTTTCCAGTAAAAAACAGTACCAACATCATCCATACGTGATAACTGTTCATTAGAAATTTCAGATTTAGGTATATTAGTTTTCATATTTTTTTAGTTTCTATTAAGATAGTAGCCAATTCTTTTGGAAAAATA
>Ga0307992_1001829_pt1 | contig 12405 bp, 13 predicted proteins | sample EllFjometagen133_FD_203162 | JGI IMG/M metagenome (GOLD analysis project Ga0307992, IMG submission 203162) | Marine microbial communities from Ellis Fjord, Antarctic Ocean - #133 | ecosystem: Environmental > Aquatic > Marine > Unclassified | place: Southern Ocean | collected 2014-10-08
TCAGCCTCTAAAAGAATTAACACTTCTCTAACAGGTATAGGACTAACCCCGAATTCTTTAGCTAATTCTTTAATGCTGAGGACTTGTTTTGGTTTATATTTCAAAAAAACGATTCGTTTTTTAAGTGCTGTATAAATTTCTTTATTTACCATGATAACACCTATATATTAGCGATATATTAATAATATATCAATAATATAATATTATGTCAATGTCTATTTCAGTGACCAGTAATGTGAGGCAAGAAAAGAATTAATCAATTTACTAATTGACCGATTCAGCGATTGTCCAATTAACCAACTTGATAAAAATGGGAAATAAACTAAAATTATAATGTCCAGGTTAAAAATTGTTTTCAATTTTTAATTTTCCTGTTATTATTAAAATAGATAAGATAATAAAAGATGGGAAATATCTATCCGGTCACTATGAAAATTAATTGTATATATGTAATTATTTTTGAAAAACGATTGAGATATGTTAATAAAAATCTAAAATAACATACAAAAAAATAAGAGAAAGGAGTTTATGAAATCAAATAAGAGAGTATTACTTCATGAATAATGAGCGATGAGAAAAGGGTTGATTGAGAAGAATTGATTTTAATTTACAATTATTCACTATTCACTGATGATTATTTGATAGGGAGTTAAAAATGATTTTTGTATTTTTTTATTTAATTTTAATAGCCATTGTATTTTTCTTTACTATTACTCTTATTTTTATACCTTACGGCTTTACCATGTATTCACTTGTCACAATTTTTACAGTGCCACAACAAATACTTAATATTGCCAGAAACAAAGATATTCGACGAAACCATGCTTTGGAACATGCAACCTCGAATATTTTGGAAAAATATGCAGGTAGGACTTTGTTGATATCAGGTATTGCTCAGAAAAATGGATTTATAATATCCGGATTGAGAAATCCAGATTTGATTTTTGAAGCGGCTCAAGAAGGTTTACGTTTACTAAAACAGGGAGAGTGTTATTTAGCCATACATGGAAGATGTGGAACCAGTATTGCAATTGCAAATTTTACTGCGGCGGTTATTTTTTTATTAATTCTAATTTTGACAGGATATTTCAGCATTTTAAGCATCATTATTTCACTAATTTTGGCTAATATGTTAGGAAGGTACTTAGGTACACTTATTCAAAAATATTTTACTACTTCCTGTGAAGTCGAAAATATGAATATTGTCGGAATCGAACCGGAATTTAGAAGGGAATCATCCCATGATCTTTTGTTGAATCATATGCCTGATGGATATTTTGTAAGGACCAGTCAGGATAAATTAATAGGAGGGTAAATATGCAATTTAGTCGAAAAAGCAAAAATGAAAAAAAAGAAAAAATAGTTGTTTCTTTTGCCTCAAAAATAGGTATAGTAGCAATTAGGAGTCTGGAAGCATACATACAGAAAAATAAGGTTATCAAGTGTTATATTATTACAAAATCATCTCCCCATCAGAATGTTGTAAATTATGCAGGGAATATTGAAATAATCGAAATAATTATCTCTTCTAATTTTAAGCAAGAGATAGAGAAGATTAGAAAGTTGTATAAAAACATCCCAATTAAGATAATTGATTTGGCAAATTTCGGAGAAACAGATGCAATGCGAGATCCATGTTAACAAAGAATGAGAAAAGAGTTAGATAGTTTGCTTGTTACCTGAAAATATAAAAGATGCAGGGAATATTAATTAGCTAATTGGTGAATTGGTATCTATAATATTGTGATGATTTCGTAATAAATATCAAAAAAATTAAAATACAATTAAAAAAGGAGAAATAAAATATGAAACAAATTGCAGAATTAGAGGTTACGGATAATAAAAAATTAGTTTTATCTATTGGTGAATTTCGAGGAGTAGAGAGGGTTGATTTAAGACAATATGTAAAAGTAAAAGAGGAATTTATTCCGACACCAAAAGGGGTAAATTTTAGTGCAGAGTGGATTGATGATTTCGTAGAGATGGTGGAGAAATTAAAGGACATTGATTAGAATTCAAGCATAAAAATATGGTCTAATATCAGAAAGGGTTGATGATTATGGAAAAAATAGATTATTTGCAAGGTACCGATAAGACAATAAGCGATGTTAAATCCAAAGGTGCTTTTTTGGTCGTTAAATCTGAGGTTGATAATAGAATAAATACGATGACCATAGGATGGGCTTCCCTTGGTTTTATGTGGGGAAAGCCAATAATGACAGTAATGGTTAGAAAGAGTCGCTTCACTTATCAACTTATTGAAAAGGCTTCCAGCTTTACGGTAAGTATCCCTGAGGATAATTTAGAGGAAGCCCTGAGTTTTTGTGGTACTAAATCCGGAAGAGATTTTGATAAGTTTAAAAAATGTAATCTAACTACTATTCTCTCAAAAAGTGTAACCTGCCCTATTATCAATATACCAGGGATACATTATGAATGTAAAATAGTTTACAAAAATAAAATGAATCCTGATTTTTTGTGTAAGGAATATAAAGAAAAAAATTATGCTAACAATGATTTTCACACTTTTTATTTTGGAGAAATAGTAGCTTGTTATAAAAATAATTAGGTGCCAGAGCTTTTCAATGAAAGAAAAATGAAAAATATTTCTTAATAAAAAAGGATTTAATTTTATTTTAAAATTTTTTATAAAAAAGAAGGATTAATAGAAAGAAATATAGAATGTATCATTAACATCATCTTTTAAAAAGAGTTAAAGTAAGAGGGTCTCAATATTTAACATAAGTTACACTTCATAATTTAACCAGAGATTACTTATGTCAAATGTTAAAATCCTGGGAAATACAGGGAAAACAGGCTTAGACTTTCAAGAAAAAAGGGGAGGTGGTTTAATAGAGCAATTGATATAAATCTGAATATAATTTTAAAGTTAGTTAAAAAATATTTTAGGAGGTATTGTATAAATATGCTTAAATTTAAATTAAATAAAAAATTATTTATTGCATTATTATCTTTACTGTTAGTCTTTGGCTGTTTTACTTATAGCCTGGCAGTTGAAAAAGAAATTGTTATTCTGTCAATTAATGACTTTCATGGTGCTCTTGCCCCTGCGGGTAAAAATGTGGGAGCGGTAAAACTTGTCGATGCATTAAAGACTGAGAAGGCTAAGAATCCTGAAGGGACAATCATAGTATCTGCTGGTGATAATTACCAGGGGAGTGCTATGTCTAATCTCATGTATGGTGAACCGGTATCATCAGTATTTAAAGAGATGGGCATAGAATTATCTGCAGTAGGTAACCACGAATTTGATTGGGGAATTGATAGAATTACTAAGTGGGCTGAAGATGGTGGATTCACTTTTGTTTGTACCAATATTTATGATAAAAGGACTAATGAACCGGTTGATTGGGCAGAACCTTTCGTCATTATTGAAAGAGAAGGAGTAAAAGTCGGGTTTATTGGTTTGGCTACCCCTGAAACTGCTTATAAGACGCTTAAAGCAAATGTAGAAAATTATGAATTTAGAGAATCAGTAGAAATAATTACTGAATGGATACCCAAAGTAAAAGATGCAGGAGCAGATATTATTATCGCTTTAACTCATCTCGGTTCATTTCAGGACAAAGAGGGAAATATTACCGGTGAAGCTTCTGATTTATGTGCAATAGATGGAATAGATGCAGTAATTTCTGCGCATACCCACCAAAGGGTAAGTGGTATGGTCAATGGTAAACCATTAGTACAAGCTTACAAACAAGGTCGTTCATTCGCGAAATTGACTTTTGTTTTTAATGAGGACAACAAACTTGTAAGCGCAGAGCCTTTCTTAGATAATCTTTACGATAGAGCGGATACACTCAAAGATGATGCTAATACGTCAGTAGTCTATGGAAAATATGAAAGCGAATTGAATCCTGTTTTAGGAAAAGTATTGGGGAAAACCACTGTTGATTTAGATCATGATAGATATGCCGGACCGTCTTTACTGGGAGAATGGGCCTGTGGAGTAATGAAAGATAAGGCTGGAGTTCAGATTGCCATGACTAATGGTGGTGGACTAAGAGTTCCTGTTCCGGCAGGAGAAATTACTGCAGGAATACTATACGAAGTTATGCCTTTTGATAACACCCTATACACCATGAAGTTATCCGGCGCAGATGTAAAGGCTAACATTGAACACGGTATCATGAATGATGATATTGGCTGGGTTGCGATTTCGGGAGTAAGGGTCGTTTATAATTCAGAGGCAGAAGCGGGCAGCAGAATTACCAGTATGGTTTTAGAAGATGGTACTCCTGTTGAAATGGATAACTATTACACCGTGGTAACCAATGACTTTATGTTTACCGGCGGGGATAATTACAACTTTGAGAATTCTAAAGATGGATTGAATACCTTCATTCCCATAAGGGATGCTCTGATGGAAGCAGTAGAAAAGGCTGGAGTTATTTCTCCCAAGAAACAAAATTGGTTATCCGAAGAGAAAGTCGGCAAGCTTTATGTGGTAGCAGTCGGTGATTCGTTATGGGAGATTGCCCAAAAATTTGGAACAACTGTAGAAAAAATTCTTGCTTGTAATGAGATAGCTAATTCAAGACTTATCAGACCTGGTCAGGAGATACTTATCCCTACAGAATAATAAATTAAAAAGAAGGGTAAAAATTGGGGTCAGGTCTCAACATTTGACATAACTTCTAAAATCTTTTAAATTATGTTATGTCAAATGTTGAGACCTGACCCCAAAAACTTTTCAGACATTGAGAGTCGATAATTATGGAAAAAAAACAACGTAATATATTTTTATGGATATTTATATTTTTTATTGCTTCATCATTATTTTACTATTTCACTATTTATAACAGAAATAGTTCTGTGGATAAAAAAGATATTGCTTATGCGAGAGCTAAAGTCTTAGAAGTAATTGACAGCGATTTAACCAAAGAAGGAAATATTCCGGGTGTTTATATAGGTACTCAGGAATTAAAAATTGAAATAATATCCGGGGAGTTTAAAGGTCAAAAATTAACCTTAACTAATTCTCGATTACACGGAGATTTGGTTTACGATGTTGTGGCAGAGGATGGCATGGAAATTGTTTTGGCTGTGAAAAAAAGAGAAGGCCAATCCCCTTCATTTGGAGTCGATACATATGCCCGTGATAAGGTTCTGTATATACTTATTTTTTTATTTATTTTTGTATTAATAGTAGTAGGAAGAATAAAAGGCCTAATGGCTTTAATTTCTCTGATTATTACTGGTTTATTAATAGCTTTTTTTATGTTACCTTTAATGTTTAAAGGTTATAGTCCGATCTTATTGGCAATTATTACTGCTATTATAGTTATATTTTTATCTCTGATGTTGATCGGTGGATTCAATAAAAAGAGTTTAGCTGCTATAATTGGAACATCGGCGGGAGTAGTAATTGCCGGAATTATTTCCTTAATATCAGGGGAATTTGCCCATCTTACCGGGATTACCGGAGAAGCCAGCGAACAACTTATTTATATAGTTGGTAGTTTTCCTATTAATATAAAAGGAATAATGTTTGCAGGCATTATTATATCCTCTCTTGGGGCAGTGATGGATGTGGGTATGTCCATTGCTTCTGTAGTCTTTGAGATTCATAATAAGGTTCCTGAGTTAAACAAGGCAGAACTCTTTAAATCGGGGATGAATGTGGGAAAAGATATAATGGGGACAATGGCAAATACCTTAATACTTGCTTTTACTGGAGCTTCTTTAAGTATAATGATTTTGTTAATGGTTTATAATATGCCTTATTTTAGAGCCATAAATCTCAATGCAGTTAGTACTGAAATTATTCAAGGGCTTTCCGGGAGTATCGGTTTGGTATTAACGGTGCCCATTACCTCTTTTATTTCTGTATTATTCATTGCAAATAAAAAGAAATAATTGCAATAATATAATAAGGGTATACATTTCAATTTATACTATCAAACAGCAATTTTCCTCGGATAACCGTCTAATGATAATGTCAAAAAATATTTTATAGTGCATGCAATTTATTTTATAAAATAAAAATAAAAAATATTTGTTTTTTATTAAATTTAATGATAGACTTTATCTGGTATTCAATCCTTGTCTTATTACATCCTTTAGAAATTCTCGTCAATATCACTTTTTATGATAAAAAAATTAATTTTCTCAAAGGAGAACACGAAAAAATTGATTCGAACTCCAATGATGACGTTACGGTTTCTTCAAGGTATTTTTAGCTATTCTGTTTTATCAGATACACTTATACCTTCTCTTCGATTTAAATGGAATTTTTCTTCAAACCTAAATATTCATTTGCTATTACGATTTTTTTATATTTGTCTGCTGGAAATATATCCATTATTTAAAAAGTACAAATCCTTAATATATAATATATCCAAATCTTTAAATTATTCATTACTGTTATTTTGTGGTGAATAATCATTGTGCCACTTGAGAAAAATAGAAAAATATAAAATCTAATGGAGGTGAAAAAGAATTACAATAAATTAACAAAATAATTATTAGTCGGAAAGGTTCACATTATAATATGGAGGAGAAAGAAAGAATGAAGAAAAATTTATTTTTATTAGTATTGATTGTACTTTTAATTACCGCAACCAGTTTTACCTTTGCAGCTGATGTTGTTAAACTTGGAATTGCTGAACCAATGACCGGTGCCATGGCAGTGGGTGGAGAGCTTTGTATGCGGGGTTATGAACTTGCCCATGAGCAAAAACCTGAAGTATTGGGAAAGCAAGTAGAATTAGTCCTTGTTGATAATAAAAGTGATAAGGTTGAAGCAGCCAGTTCGGTTTCCAGACTCATTGAAAGGGACGGTGTAATAGGAGTTTTTGTTAGTTATGGCAGCGGTATGGCCATTCCGGGTGGTGAAGTTGCTGATAAAGCAGGCATCCCTTTGCTTTCCGGCACTGCAACGAATCCATTGGTCACCCAGGGCAAAGATTTTGTCTTCCGTACTTGCTTTATTGATCCATTTCAGGGTGAAGTCATGGCTCGATATACTTTTGAAAAATTGGGAATCAAAAAAGCAGCACTTTTAGTTGACATTGCTCAGGATTATTCAGTAGGTTTGGCTAATTTCTACAAAAAAACATTTAAAGAACTTGGTGGGGAGATTGTTAGTGACACGAAATATAATACCGGTGACCAGGATTTTAGTGCACAATTAAGTCAGATTATTGCTTCCGGAGCGGAAGCACTCTTTTTCCCGGGTTATTTCGGAGACGTTGCTTTAATAGCCATTCAAGGGAGAGAATTAGGATATGAAGGTCAATATTTAGGTGGCGATACTTTGCATAATCCGGTTTTAATAGAATTAGCAGGAGAAGCAGCTGAAGGTTTAATTGCCAGTACTTTCTTTGCTGAAGATCAACCGGCTACTCCGGAGTCGGAAAAATATGCTACACTTTTCAGAGAAAAATATGATTTAGCGCCAGATGCTGTATCTATTCTTACCTATGATTCTTACAATTTAATGCTTGATGCCATTGAAAGAGCCGGTTCATTTGATCCGGTAGCTATCCGGGATGCTTTGGCTGCGACCAAAAGCTTCCAGGGTGCAGGTGGTTCCGTTACCATTAATGAAACCGGGGATGCCATTAAACCTGCCGTTTTGGTTAAAGTTGTAAACGGAGAGTATAAATATGAGACTACCGTTAATCCCTAAATACAATAAATTGTTTATTGATACTATAGAGAGATAGGATTCAATCCTATCTCTCTATACAAAAAAAGAACCTTTTCGACTAAGTTTCACTTAACAAAGAAAAGAGAAAATAGAATATTTTGATATATATTTGATATTTTTTATTTAACTAACAACCGAATAAATTGAAGAAGTTGAAAACTATAGATATTGTTTAATGATAATTCCAAATAATTATAAGGAGAATTCTATGTCACTAAATTTATTCTTGCAAAATGTTGCAAACGGTTTATCCCTGGGAAGTTTATATGCTTTAATTGCCATAGGATATACCATGGTTTATGGTATTTTAAGATTAATTAACTTTGCCCATGGAGAAATTTTTATGCTAGCGCCTTATTTTCTTTATTTTGGAGTCTTAATTTTTCACTTACCCTGGTGGGCATCGATTATCGTTGCTATCGCCTTAACTGCCACGACCGGGATGTTGTCCGAAAGGATTGCCTATAAACCTTTACGGGATGCCCCCAGAATCTCTGTCTTGATTTCAGCCATTGGCGTATCATTTTTTCTGCAAAATTTAGCGATTGTTGTTTTTTCCGGGATTCCCAAAGCTGTTCATCGTCCCGAATTTTTCAAAAGGTTATATAAGTTTGGTGAGATTCGTATACAGTCGACTCTTTTTGCTTCAGTAATAGTATCCGCTATATTTTTGACTCTACTAATATATATTGTTTACAGAACTAAGACTGGTCTAGCTATGAGGTCAATTTCTACAGATATTGAGACATCCAGATTAATGGCGGTTGATGTTAATAAAACCATATCTATAACCTTTATTATTGGTTCTGCTCTGGCAGCCGTGGGTGGTATTTTGTGGGGTTTAAGATTTCCGCAATTATTTCCTACCATGGGCATGATACCTGGTTTAAAGGCTTTTATTGCAGCTGTGGTAGGGGGAATTGGAAATATACCGGGAGCGATGCTCGGTGGTTTAATTTTGGGTATGACTGAAATATTATTTGTGGCTTTTTTACCGGTGGTATCAGGATATAGAGATGCCTTTGTCTTTTTAATTCTGATTTTAATCCTGTTATTTAAACCTGATGGTATTTTAGGCAAAAAAGTACAGGAGAAAGTGTAGCTAAATGAAAAAACAAAATGAAAAAATATTGACTATATTAGCTTTAATCGTGCTGGGGATATTGGTATACCTTGCCGAAAATAATTTAGATGCCTACAAGTTAAGGATTCTTAATCTAGGTGCTATATATGTTACGCTGGCTGTAAGTTTAAATTTAATTTATGGGTTTACCGGTCAATTTTCCCTGGGCCATGCTGGTTTTATGGCCATTGGTGCCTATGTAACCAGCTTATTAGTGCTTCCTCCTTATTATAAGGAGATGATTTATATACTTGAACCTTTAGCCTGGCCTTTCACGGTCATTCATGCACCTTTTATCGTTGCCCTATTCTTGAGCGGATTATTTGCCGCTATTGCAGCATTTATCATCGGATTGCCCGTGTTAAGACTGAAAGGGGATTATTTAGGTATAGCTACTTTGGGTTTTGCCGAAATTATTAGAATCATAGCCAATAATATTCCCCGGGTAACCAATGGTGCACTGGGAATCAAGGGGATTCCGGAATTTACCAATCTTTGGTGGTCAGTAGGAGTGGCAATTGTGACCATTTATATTATTAAAGGATTAATTGAGAGCAGTTACGGAAGAGCTTTGATGGCAATCAGAGAAAACGAGATAGCGGCCGAGGTTATTGGGGTTAATCTAACTTACCATAAAGTCATGTCCTTTACCATTAGCGCTTTTTTTGCCGGCGTTGCCGGAGGATTATTTGCCTGTCTACTTACCACCATAGACCCGAAGGCATTTATGTTTGTCATGACTTTTAATATTTTGATTGTGGTAGTGATGGGCGGTTTAGGCAGTATTACCGGAACAGTTCTCGCTGCTTTTTTATTTAATTTCTTTCTGGAATATTTACGTCCTATTGAAGCAGGCTTTAATATTGGACCCATTAAAATTCCCCAAGTACCTGGTATGAGGATGGTCACTTTCTCAGCCCTTCTTTTAGTTGTTATCTTATATAAGCAAAAAGGACTGTTAGGAGGCTTCGAGTTCTCCTGGAAAGGATTTTTTCAGTTTATTAACAAATTGTTCAAAAATAAGAGATCGTCTGAAGGGAGTACCATGTAATGGAATTATTAAATGTAGATAGTATAACTATGAAGTTCGGCGGTTTAACAGCTGTAGGTAATTTTAAACTGAAAATTCTCCCAGGAGAGCTTATTGGATTAATTGGCCCAAATGGGGCCGGAAAGACTACCGTCTTCAATATGATTACCGGAATATATACTCCAACTATAAACAAGATTTACTTTCAAGATCAAGATATTACCGGAATAAAACCCGATAAAATTGCTAAAGTAGGCATCGCCCGAACTTTCCAAAACATAAGACTTTTAGATAATTTATCTGTTATTGATAATGTAATGATAGGTTTCCATCTTCATCTTAAATCAAACCTAGCTTCCGCTATCTTTAAATTTCCCAGTTATGTTCGTGAAGAAGAAAGCATTTATCACAAATCAATGGAATTACTAGGAAAAGTAGAATTAGAAAAATTTAAACTGGAAAAAGCAGGCAGTCTTCCCTATGGACAGCAGAGAAAATTAGAGATTGTTCGGGCTTTAGCTACCGGACCCAAACTGCTGCTTTTGGATGAGCCGGCAGCCGGGATGAATCCTCAGGAAACCAAGGATTTAATGAGTTTTATTCAGAAGATCCAAGATGATTTTGATTTAACTATTCTTTTGATAGAGCATGATATGAAAGTAGTAATGGGAATATGTAGAAGAATTTTAGTAATGGATTATGGAGTGACTATTGCTGAGGGAAATCCCGCAGAAATTCAAAATAATCCGGAAGTAATTAAGGCTTATTTGGGGGTGGATGTAAACTATGCTTAAGATTGATAATTTAAATGTTTTTTTTGGTGGTATACATGCCTTGAAAGGAATTTCATTTGATGTTCCCATTGGAAAAGTTATTACTTTAATCGGAGCAAATGGAGCAGGTAAAAGTACTACTTTAAGAACTATCTGTGGTTTAATCAAACCACAGGAAGGTAAAATAAAATTCAATGATAAAGAAATAACCAATATTCCTACTGACAAGATCGTTAAAAAAGGCATTGCACTGATACCGGAAGGAAGGAAAATATTCCCTAATTTGACAGTTCAAGAAAATTTAACTTTAGGTGCTTTCGCCCGGAATAACAAAAAAGAAGTTTTGAAAGATCTTGAATGGGTTTACGAGTTGTTCCCTCGGATTAAAGAAAGATTATGGCAAAAGGGCGGTACCTTATCAGGCGGGGAACAGCAGATGTTAGCCGTAGCCCGGGGACTTATGTCTCGACCAAAACTTTTAATGTTGGATGAACCTTCTTTGGGGTTGGCACCTTTATTAGTAAAAGAAATATTTGATATTATTAAACGAATTCATCAAGAAGGGATGACCGTTCTCCTAGTTGAACAAAATGCTTTTGCAGCCTTAAAAATAGCAGATTTTGCCTATGTTTTAGAAACCGGCAGGGTTGTTTTGCAGGGAACCGGAGAAGAACTTCTACAAGACGAGAGGGTAAAACAGGCTTATCTGGGAGAATAATATTAATAATTGCAACTTAAAATAAACAAAATGATAAACAGGAGCACAATTTATTGTGCTCCTGTAACAATTTTTTAAAAAACCAATTTTATTATTTAATAGTGATTAACCAGGAAGTTTTTCGTAGATATTGGCTGTTTTTATCATGAGCAGTAATACTGACAATATAAGATTTTTTAATTAAAGGTTTTAAAGGTTTAGGGGTAAAAGAAATTTTTCGATTCCGCACATCATAATCGAACTTTACTTTTGCTCCACCTAATTTCATGGTGAAAATAGTATCCGGATCATTATTTTCTTCGAAGATAGCCCCGACTTTAATCAACTGGTTCGTGCTGACTGTACCATCTATCGGAAATACTTCAGATACCGGTAAGGGATGTTGAGACAAGATACCTATAAAAGAATCTAGAGAATTTTGACCAAAAATAATTTGCCTGTTTAAAGAAAATAGTTTAAAGTCAGTATTAATATTATTCATGCTGTTGACATTTAAAATTCCTTTATAGCCGGCTTGAATAGCTAATTGCTTGACTTGAGGACTATACGTTCCGTAAGGATATGCAAAAAATTGTATTTCTTTTCCGATTTCTTTTTCCAATATTTTCTTGGACAAAAAAATTTCTTTTCTAATTCGATTCAAATAATCCTCATTATTTTCTTTTTCGGTTAATTTTATTAGATTACAATGACTGATAGTGTGCGAACCAATTTCAAAATTATTTTCCGCCATTTCTCGAATTTCTCCCCAGGTAAGACTGTGGTCGTTTTTTTCAATAAAATCAGTGTATATAAAGAAAGTAGCCGGAAAATTGTATTTCTTTAAAATTGGATAAGCTAAAGTATAAGTTGTTTTATATCCATCATCGATAGTAATGACCACAGGTTTAGGTGGAAGAACACCATTAGTAAGTCCCGCTATTAATTCTGACATAGAAATGACCGAGAAGTCATGATTGGCCAGATATTCCATCTGATTGGTAAATTTATCAATATTTATTTTATAGCTGCTACTTTCATCAGAGGTAAAATTATGATAGGTTAAAATAGGAATAATGGATTCTTGAGTTGAAAACGCATCGGAAG
>Ga0307992_1001830_pt1 | contig 12404 bp, 11 predicted proteins | sample EllFjometagen133_FD_203162 | JGI IMG/M metagenome (GOLD analysis project Ga0307992, IMG submission 203162) | Marine microbial communities from Ellis Fjord, Antarctic Ocean - #133 | ecosystem: Environmental > Aquatic > Marine > Unclassified | place: Southern Ocean | collected 2014-10-08
AGCTTCAACTATTACTAATTCAGGATGTGTTTCTGCATATTCCATTAATAAATCCACGTATATATCTCTTAAAGCTCTATTTTTTAATTCCATTAGATTATCCTAACCTTTCAATTGCTTCTTTAGCCATTTCTTCTGTAACTGGCATATTATGTGATCCTACTTTACCTTCTGCGAAAGCTGCGCCTTTACCTTTGATTGTGTTTAAGATAATCATTGAAGGTTTACCAGTAGCTTTTTTAGCTTCTAATATTGCTTTTTGAATTGCTATAACGTCATGTCCATCAATTACTTGTACATGCCAATTAAATGCTTCCCATTTTTTATCCAATGGATGAATTCCATTAACATCTTCAACAGTTCCATCAATTTGCATTTTATTGTAATCAGTAAAAGAGATTAAGTGGTCTAATTTTTGACTTCCAGCGAACATAGCTGCTTCCCAAATTTGACCTTCTTGACTTTCACCATCGCCAATTATTGAATATATATAAAATGGTGAATTGTCTAACTGCACAGCTGTTGCCATACCAACTGATGCTGAAAACCCTTGTCCTAATGAACCAGTTGTCATATCAACGCCAATAGTTCTATTTTTATCAGTATGACTTGGTAAATTTGTATTTGGTTGATTTAACGAACAAAGTTGCTCTAAAGGAAAATATCCTTTTAATGCTAATGCCGAGTATACCGCTGGGCCACCATGACCTTTTGATAATACGAATCTATCGCGATCAGGCTTTTGAGGGTTCTTAGGGTCGATATTCATTTGGTCATAATATAATACTGCTAATACATCAGCTATTGATAAACTACCACCAATATGTCCTACTCCTAATTTTCCTATACATCTTATTGTTTGAATCCTTATTTCTTTTGCTTTTTCTTCTAAATATGATCTATTTTCCATCATAATCCTCCTAATATTTACAGATTTCTATATTTAGCATTTCTGCTAAAATTTCTAATTCTTCAACTACATCACCGTATAGTATTGCGTAATGTGGCTCCCATCCTTCTTTTACTAATTTAGTAATTAAAGGTTTTACTTCTTGTTCAACTTCAACAACTAAAGAAGTTCCAAAAAATTGTTTTGGTTTGTCTAAAATCTCACCTTTCAACAATAAGAATCTAAATGTACCATCTGATTTTCTACCAACTCTAAAAATAGTTGCTTCTTTACTTGGTTTTAAACCAAATTCCATCGTCGGACCGATTTTACGGTTTGGATGAACTCCAGTTAATGCACCTGTATCCTTACGAGCTAAAGAACAAGCTCCAGTCCCACAGTGCCAAAACGTAATTGTATTTTCTTCTTCATCAAGTGAAACAGGATCTCCGAAATACGTTGGACTTCCTGTAAATTGTTGTCCTAAGTACATAGATAATGCACCATATGCATCAGCTTCACAAGCTGCGGCTATTTTGTCTTCATTAAGCATACCGAGCACACCACATACTGGTGTTCCATAGTCGGTGAAAAAATCTGGCCAACATCTTGAAGCAATTGCTTTAATGTTGTTATCATCAATATACTTTTTGTATACTGAATATAACTTAAAGAAGTCAACGCGATTTTTCTTAACAGTTTTTTCTAAACCAACCATTCTGCTTTCTGCGGTTTTTTTAGCAACTGATGCTTGTTCTTCTTTTAGATTTTTAGCTAAATTTGTCAATTCTCTAGATTCAATTGCTAATAGATTAATGCCAAAATTCTTAGCCATTTCTAAATCTAGAGCTCTACCAAATCCAAATCCTTGAGGTGTATGACCTATCATCAATAAGTTCATACCCTTCATTTCATATTTCACCTTACTGGCTTTGATAACCTTAGCTAAACGTTTTTGGATTTCCAATTCATTAGGTGAGCCAAACATATACAGTAAGTTATCATCTTTCATATTATAGAATGCATTTCCAGCAGAGAATGCTCCTGTTAATGAATTTAGACGTAGTCTTCCTCCGTCTATTACAGGTTCTCTTAAAGTCCATAATAAGAACTTTGACTCGAATGCTTTAAAAATCTCTGTTGAATAAGTCGAATTTGCGAAAGTAACATTTTGTATAATGACTAAGTCAGGATTCTTATCTTCTATAAATTCATGTAAATCATCAATTGTTAATAACATTTTTTCTGGAACTGTAGCATTAGGTTCTATTGATTTTATTAACTTAAATGATTCTTCAAATAATTTTTGAGCAGATTCCAAATGAAATGTAGGAACACCAATTGGACAATATAAAACGTTAAATTTTTTCATAATTTATCTCCCTTTAATTCATTAAATCTTTTGGTTTATCAACTTTCTCTATCATCTCTATACCTAATAAAACAAAAAATTTAAAGATTTCAATCATTAGGTGCCATAAAAATTAACTATGACACCTAACAATTGAGTTTATCTTTATTAAATTAAATTATTCAATTGTTGCAGCAGCAGCAATTAAAGCTGTTTCTAATTCTGTCAATAATTCTAAAGCAGTTTTGTTGTCAAGATTTAATGCAACAGCTTCAGCAAAATCATTGATAAGTGGATACATACCAGGAATCATAACTTCTAATAACCAGTCTTGTACATATGAATTGTCAGTTGCAGCAATTTCGTCTAAGAATACAGCGTATTCGTCAGCGAATTCACCATAGTCAACTGTAGCACCTAATCTTGGAGTTAAGTAAGGTACAGCACCAGTATATTGGTCATGTTGTTCCCCTTCAGACATCCAAGCGATGAAAGCTTTTGCAGCTTTTTCTGATCCAGAATCATCAAATGCAGCTAATGATTTTCCACCTAAGATTGTTGCACGGTTAGCGCCTTGAGGCATTGGTACAACTTCCCAGTTGAAATCTAAATCTTGATAGTTAGATACATTCCAGTTACCAGAAATATGGAATCCATATTGTCCTGTACGGAATAATGATGCAGAGTTTTTAGTTACATAAGTATCGCTTCCTAAGAATCCGTCTTCATAGAAGTCCATCATTCTTTGTACAGCATCTTGTGCAGCTTGAGATTTTAAGTTAGTAGTTGTATAAGCTTCATCCCAAATTGTAATTCCTGCTTGATAAATGATTGGCATAAATCTATGACCTTGATGATCAAATAATCCAGGTGCTGCAACTCCAGTTACCCCATCTAATTTATTCATTTCAGTTTCGAATTCAGCCCATGTCCATACGTCGTCACCTAATGAAGGATAATTAACGTTATTAGCATCTAATAAGTCTGTATTAACGAATAATCCATTAGCTGTAATATCCATAGGTAATGAAATTACATCTCCATCAGCGTTAAAGAATAAGTTTGTAAATCCAGTTTCATCATAAACACCCTCAAGACTTAAAATTTTGTCTTGGAAGTTATTTAAGTGACCTTCAGTTACACGTGCTAGTGCAGGAGCTTCCCCACCACTAATCATTGTAGCTAATTTTGCTTCATACTCATTGTAAGCAACAGGTACTAATTCAATAACTACACCAGTTTCTATCTCGTACTCGTCTAGTAAGTCTTGCATAACAGCACCTTCAGTACCGTCACTCCACCATAACATTTGTAGAGTTTTGTCTGCATTACACCCTGCTAAAAAACTAACAGACATAAGTAATGTCAAAAGTAAAACCAATTTTTTCATAATTCTCTCCTTTTCTCTATTTCTTTTTCTATTTAAATCCTGTGAAATCACAGAAATTTATCCCTTCATACCAGAATTAACAGTACCTTGTATAAATTGTTTTTGGAATACAAGGAATACAATTAACATCGGAATCATTGAGATTGCTGATGTTGCAAGTATTGAACTATAATCTGTTCCGAACTCACCGGTCATATTAGCAATTGCTAACTGTAAAGTGTATTTAGTCTTGTCTGAAATAGCAATCAATGGCCAAATGTAATCATTCCATCTCCACATGAATGAGAAGATAGCTAATGTAGCAATTGCTGGTTTAGCGTTTGGTACAACAATTCTTGTAAATATTTTCCATTCTGAAGCTCCATCAATACGAGCAGACTCCAATAAATCATCAGGAATTGTAACTAAGTATTGTCTCATTAAGAAAATACCTGTTGGAGTTGCTGCTGCTGGAATAATCAGAGCCAGCAATGAGTTATACATTCCTAAAGTTCTTAATACTGAGAATATAGGAACCATAATAACTTCAAGTGGTAACATAATAGTTGATAAGATAACCATCATTATAAATGTAGCACCTTTAAACTTGAATTTAGCAAGAGCATAACCTGCCATAGTGTTAATCACTATCGCTAAAAAGGTTGAAGATACAGCTACTATAAATGAGTTTGCAATATATCTGAAGATATAGTATTCATCTCTTTGAATGGCTTCCAAATAATTTTTCAAAGTAAATGATCTTGGGAAGAACGTTGGCATTGCTGAAAATAACTCATTGTTAGTTTTAAATGATGATGAGATTATATAGATTACTGGTCCTAAAAAGAATAAAACCAAGATAATCGCAAATATATACTGATATATTGAGGCTTTTTTCATTAGTCAGTACCTCCTTTATTCAAGAAGAAATTGAATGCTGTCAATACTGTAACAAATAACAATAAAATCATTGACATTGCGCTAGCATATCCAACAGCGTACTGATTAGTAAATGCCGTTTCATATATATATTGAACTGTATATGTTGTTGTATTCATAGGTCCACCACCAGTTAACCTAACAACGATTGGGTAGGTTTTAAATACCTCCATTGTTACAAGGATAAACACCATCAATCTAGCCGCTCTTAATGAAGGGTAAGTAATAAACATGAATTTTTGGGTTTTACTAGCCCCATCCATATCTGCTGCTTCATAAAGCGACTCAGGAATACTGAGTAAAGCTGCCATGAAAATAATCATGTAGTAACCCGTTCTTGACCAAACAATTGCTAGAACAATTGACCACCATGCAAAGTTAGGGTTGTTAAAGGTGTCTGATCTTGCAAATCCCAGTTGGGTAATTAATGTATTGAATAAACTAAATTGCCCTCCCAAAATCCAATTCCATATAATACCTACAACAATTGCCGAAATCATAACTGGCCAATAATAAGTTGCTCTAAAGAAACCTTTTGCTCTTAATGGTTGAATAATTAACATTGCTACAGCCATTGCTGATACAAATATAATAGGAACAGTAACAACAACTAATTTTATTGTATTCCATAAAGCTGCTAAAAATTCTTTGTCACTTAATAGTCTTATATAGTTTTGAAGTCCAATGAAGCTGAATTCATCCATATGTAACAGGTCAACGTTGGTAAATGAATAATACAATCCAATAATTGCTGGTAAAATAATGAATATTGAAAATATAAGTAAATTCGGTGCCAAGAAAAGATATGGAATAAGTTTTTGCTTCATTTTATAGGCTTTAAGAGATTGTTGTTTGTTTTCCATAATTTCTCCCTTCATCATGATATTTATTAGTGATTGATTTAAATAAAGTATTGAATCTTGAATCTTTCCTATAAAATACTGGTGGATGACCGATAGGACAATCTACTTCAACAGTTTGTTTTCCAACAAATTCTTGACCTGTCCAAAAGTGAATCCACACATCATCAGGCAAATATACCTTTTGAGTAATTTTTCCAGGTTCCAAAACCGGTTTAATTAATACATCACTACCAAATAAGTATTCATATTGTAAATCATATACGAATTCATCTTTTTCATAATGCATGAATATAGGTCTTTGTACAGGATACCCTAGTTCTGATCCTTCTTTTATTAATTCTTTTATATATGGCTTTAAATCAACTCTTATAGAAGTCATCCTAGCCATCAATCTTAAAGTTTCTTCATCTTGATAAAATTGAAAGTTTTCATCTGGTCTATTTCCTTCATGTGTTCTCATATAAGATGTGAACACATTCATCTCTAGCCAACGTTCAAAGAGTTCTTTTGTTCTGATATTTCCATGCAAACTTGTATATCCACCAATATCACTATGAGTAAATGGATTCCCAATTATTCCTGAAGATAACGATGCTGGTATAACCGAGGGAATACCATCGTATAATTCCCAGTTAACAGATTGATCTCCATTCCATAAGGATGTAGCATAATGCTGTGATCCATGCGCTCCGGCTCTCATAAAATAGAATACTTCACCTAGTTTATTAGATTCTTCTACAGCTTCGTAATTACATCTAGCCCATAACACTGGCCATTCATTATGCATAATTTTTGCATCTTTTCCATTATGTAATACACAATCAATCGGTAAATATTCACCAAAATCAGCCATCCAGCCTTTAATACCTAAGTCTATTATGTTAGTTTTTATTTTGTTTTTATACCAATCAAAAGCCTTTGGATTAGTTAAATCTACAATACCACAATAAAATTCGCCAAAGTCCACTTTATACACATTGCCTTCTTTGTTATATGCAAGAAAATTATTATCGCTTGCTTCATTAAATAGTGATTCGTTTTCCAATAAAAATGGACATATATAAGTAAGGAAAGCTATATTATCTTTATCTAATTCTTTAATTTTTTCTTCTAGATTTGGATATGCTTCTTCATTCACTTTCCAATCCCAGAATAATCTTTTTCCAAAAGTTGTATATTTAATTCCGGCCCAATCTTGACACCATAAACCACTTACTTTAACACCTGCTTCTAGTGCTTGATTTAAGTATCCTAAAACTTTATCGAGACCGCCTTGTACTCCTAAAATTACTCCATCTAATAAAAAATCAGGAAGTTTAGGAACTCTCTTAGTAAATGATGTAATGTCATTAACTAAATCAAGATAAGACTCTTCAAAAGAGATTGTTATCTTTTCTGGTAACTCCCAGAAAAATAACTCGTGAAAATCTCTTCGTTTAAAATTGAAATCAGAATAAGCAAAGGTATCTACATGTAGCCAATACTTTCTTGTTGATACATAAGTAGGTTCTGGATAATATGTAGTGTAATACTCTCCGCCACCTTTACCCATAAGATCGGCATAAAACTTTGTAATTGAATTTTTATCTCTACCTACGCCTGGTTCTGAAGTCCAGATAGGAAAATTTCTTCCTCTTAAATTAAAGTAAGAAGCTTGTTCACCACAGCCATAGACTTTTTCATCCTTTGTAGCATAAACTCTAAACCAAAATCTATTGTATCCCTTACTAGATTTAAAATTAATATTTAACCTATTTTCAATTTCTTCTAATTTAAGAGATAATTTAATATCTCGATTACTAAAAGTTATTTCATTTCCTTCGATAGTATAAGAATCTAAACCTATACGTTGTTCAATATAATCATCAAAAGCAAAATTTCCTAGATAACTATCTATTCTTTCATCTCCATAGCCCAAATAAAAAGCTGGGTGAGATTTAGTATGTTTAATAATTATTTCATTATTATATAAAATTGTAAGTTCATCTTGTTTTTTTATATATTTATACATAACTATCCTCTTTAGTATTTAATTTCTATATTCTTCCCAACAATACCTTCAAAAGCTCCATTTTCTAGAACCTTTAGATTTTCAGGATGAGCCAGTAACCATTTATTTGTTTTATATAAATAATTATCTTCATCACAATTAATCTGATTTTTTTTTACAAAATTAATGTTTGTTAAATTAGGTAAAATAACGCCACATTTAAACCCAGAATCTTCCACTTTACATGGTGCAAAATGTAGAATTCTAGGGTATAGCTCAATAACGGTTCCTTTTGGTAAATAATAAGCGATTAAGTCTTTTGAGTTATATCTCATATCATGAATGTCCTCAAACTTACCTAACATTAATACAAGAGGGGTAACTGCAATATTGATTTCAGATGATTTATGATATTCTAATGCATTTAGTTTAGAGTTTAATCCATTGCAATATCCAAACTGAATAGGTAAATCTCCAAACACGTTATCATATCCAGAAAAATCTTTTATCTCATTTAGTAAATATTTATCATGGGCAACATATATATTTCCTTCCTCAGGAACCTCAATGTTACTCAAATATTTTACAGCATCTTCAAATAAATTTTTATCAAGAACTCTTCCATATTGATTAAAGGATTTATCTGTAACCGGAAGAATTTGTATATCTGTATTTTTTTTCATCAATTTTTCAATCATATATTATACCTTTTTATGTAACCGCTTACTCATTTTTAGTAAAAAAAATGGAGTTTTTTGATATTTGATTTAAAGTAAAAAAATGGAGCATAAAACAAAAAAAGTTTGTTTTTTAAAAATACTCTCTCATCTCTCTGAGTTCTATTAACTTTAGTTTAAAAATATTATACATTTATAATATCATGCAAAAAGCATAATTTCAAGAGGAAATTAATATTTTTTTACGTAAATATATACCTTTTTTCGGCATATTTTAATATTATTCGATATTTTCCTTAGTTTTAGGACTTTTCAACATTATTATATATATACATATATTTAATATATTTTATATTATTACAATAATTGCAAAATTTTCAAAAAAAAAAGAGGTTTTAGTTCCCTGTGGAACCAAAACCGCCTAAACGTTTAACTAATGTTTCTGAATCATCTACTTTTAGATATTTTATAAAAATACCTTGAGCTATCCGTTCACCCTTACTAATTTGAATTACGTCATCACCAAAATTGTAAAGGATCAACATAATCTCTCCTTCATTATCGGGATTATTATAATAATCTGAATCAATAATACCAACACTATTAGCTTTGACAAGTTTCTTCTTAAAAGATAGGCTGCTTCTTGGATACATTTGTAACACTTCATCTTCTTGCATGAATGCTTTAATTCCTGTAGATACAAAAGCAATCTTTTTAGGTTCAATTAGAATGGTTACTGCTGATTCAAAATCGTAGCCTGCACTACCGCTCGTTTTTCTAACTGGTAATTGTATTTTAGCATCTTTATATTTAAGTACTACTTCAAATCCTCTTTTTTTCATAATATATCCTTATAGTTTACCGGCACCGGTCATTTTTATTTGTCTTTTTAATTCTCTTTCAGCTTTTTCCAATTCAATATTTCTTTTTTTATTTTCTTCGGTTCTAGCAAATCTGATATCAGTAAGATTTTTTAATGCACTCTCTTTTGATTCACCAATAAAAGCATCTTGAGATACTACAGTTATTTTGTTATTCAAATTTTCAACTACTCCATTAATAACTACTACATAATAAATCATTTTCCCCAAAGTAAGTTTCACATACCCAGTATCAATTGTTGATACAATAGGTACATGATCTTTAAGAATTTCATAATCACCATTGTTGGAACTAGATACGATTACTGATTCTACTTCTTCATTATATAGTTCTCCATCAGGAGTTACTATAACTATATTCATATGTTTACCCTATTTCATAATAGATTTTGCTTTTTTGATAACATCTTCTATACTTCCTACTAATCTAAATGCATCTTCCGGTAAATCATCATATTTACCTTCCAAAATTTCTTTAAATCCTTTTACTGTATCTAATACTTTTACGAAACTTCCTTTTTGTCCTGTAAATTGTTCTGCAACATGGAAATTTTGTGAAAGGAATAATCTAATTCTTCTTGCTCTATGTACAACTAATTTATCGTCTTCACCCAATTCGTCCATTCCTAAAATTGCGATAATATCTAATAAATCATTATATCTTTGTAATGTTCTTTGAACTTCTCTAGCAACTTCATAGTGTTCTTTACCAACGATTTCAGGTGTTAAAGCTCTAGATGTTGAAGCCAAAGGATCAACAGCTGGATAAATGCCTTCTTCAGCAATCTTACGTGATAAGTTTGTGGTTGCATCTAAGTGAGTAAATGTGGTTGCTGGTGCAGGGTCAGTATAATCATCTGCAGGAACGAATATTGCTTGAATTGACGTAATTGAACCGTTTTTAGTTGATGTAATTCTTTCTTGTAAATGCCCCATGTCTGTAGCTAATGTAGGTTGATACCCTACAGCTGATGGTAATCTACCTAGTAGTGCTGAAACTTCTGATCCAGCTTGTGTAAATCTAAAAATATTATCAATAAATAAAAGAACATCTTGCTTTTCTTTATCACGGAAATGTTCTGCCATAGTAAGTCCTGATAAACCAACTCTCATTCTAGCTCCAGGTGGTTCATTCATTTGACCAAACACCATTGCGGTTTTTTTGATAACGCCAGATTCCTTCATTTCAAAGTAAAGGTCATTTCCTTCTCTTGTTCTTTCTCCAACTCCAGCAAAAACAGAAAGGCCACCGTGCTCTTGAGCTAGGTTATTAATTAATTCTTGGATTAACACCGTTTTCCCAACGCCAGCTCCTCCGAATAAACCAATTTTACCACCTTTAATGTATGGTGCTAAAAGGTCAACTACCTTTATCCCTGTCTCAAGAATTTCTGTAGTTGGATTTAAGTCCTCCATTTTTGGAGCGTGTCTATGAATAGAAGCTCTATCAAACTTACCTTCTAGAGGTAAACCATCAATTGCTTCTCCTAATACGTTAAACATTCTTCCTAATGTAATATTTCCTACTGGAACAGTAATTGGGCTTCCAGTATCGGTTACTTTCATGCCTCTTCTTAATCCGTCAGTTGAATCCATTGCGATAGTACGAAGAACACCGCCACCTAAGAATAGAGAAACCTCTAAAGTTAATTTAATTTGAGTCCCATTGTTTTCTTTAGCAGGGATATTTATTTGTAATGCGTTGTTTATTGCTGGCATTTCATCAAGAAATTCAACATCTACAACCGGTCCAGTAACTTGGACTACTTTTCCAATATTAGTCATTTGTTCCTCCTATTTAACCGCATTGGCGCCACCGATAATGTCGTTTAGCTCATTAGTTATTTGCGCTTGTCTTGCACGATTATAAATTAGATTTTGTTTTTGAATTATTTCCAATGCGTTGTCCGTTGCACTCTTCATAGCAGTCATCCTTGCTGCATGTTCAGATGTTTTAGCATCTAAGATAATCCCATATAAAGTGTTTTCTAGAAAAATTGGTAGTAACGAGCTTATTACCTCTTCAGTTGAAGGTTCAAAAACGTAATCGGATGTTAAATCTGTAACATCTGACACTAAATCTGCAACAGGCAATAAAACTTCTTCCCTTATTTCTTGTGATATTGAATTTAAATAATGTGCATAAATCATAACAATTTTATCCACACCTCGATTTAAATACAATTCAATAAAAGCTCTTGACATTGCTTGAAAGTCAATGAACTTTACATCATCACGAGAATTAATAGATTCCGAATTCAATAAAGGAAGTTTTTTTCTTCTACAATAACTATATCCCTTATATCCAATAGTCCCCACTATATATTCGTTTTTTGATTCATGTTTTTCTTTAACGAGGGTTTCAAAGTGCCTTATAACATTTGCGTTGTAAGGTCCTGCTAATCCTCTATCACTTGTTACTAAGATATATCCTGTTTTTTTAATTATACGCTTTTCTAAAAGCGGATGAGTTAATTCAGGATTAGAAGACAGCACGTCCTCTAAAAGCCTTCTTACACGAGATTTGATTGGTGTAAATGCAACATGTTTTTTTTCAACTCTTTTTAGTTTGGAAGCTGATACCATGTTCATAGCTTTAGTAATTTGTGATGTTTTTTTTGTGGCTTCTATGCGATTTTTTATCTCACGTAAAGCTGCCATAAAATCACCTTCTTACTTAGATAAATTCACTTACAAATTTATCTAGAATAATATCTAGAGAATCTCCTTCTGGAAGATTCTTTGTTTTTCTCATTTCTTGTAATAGCTTCTTACCTTCTTCATCGTGTTGCATAAAAGCATGTACTTCAGTTTCAAAACGTAATACATCTGAAACTTTTACTCTATCTAAATACCCTTTAGTCAGAGAATAAATACTAATAGATTGTAATTCAAAAGGTAAAGTTTGATGTAATCCTTGTTTTAAAATTTCTACTGTTCTTTCACCACGGTCTAATCTAGCCTTTGTTGCATCATCTAAATCTGAGCCGAATTGAGTAAATGCTTCTAACTCACGGTAACTTGCTAAATCAAGTCTCAGTGTTCCTGATACTTTTTTAATTGCTTTATGTTGAGCCGCTCCACCAACACGAGATACTGATAAACCAGCATTAATTGCCGGTCTTACCCCTGAGTAGAACAATTTTGATTGTAAGAATATTTGCCCATCCGTAATAGAAATTACATTAGTAGGAATATATGCTGAGATATCTCCTTCTTGAGTTTCAATAATAGGTAGAGCAGTAATAGACCCTCCGCCTAATTCATCAGATAATTTAGCTGCCCTTTCAAGTAATCTTGAATGAAGATAGAATACATCTCCAGGGAATGCTTCCCTTCCTGGTGGTCTTCTTAACAGAAGTGAAAGCTCACGATAAGCAATTGCATGTTTCGTTAAGTCATCATAAATCATTAAAACATGTTTTCCCTCAAACATAAATTCTTC
>Ga0307992_1001831_pt1 | contig 12404 bp, 11 predicted proteins | sample EllFjometagen133_FD_203162 | JGI IMG/M metagenome (GOLD analysis project Ga0307992, IMG submission 203162) | Marine microbial communities from Ellis Fjord, Antarctic Ocean - #133 | ecosystem: Environmental > Aquatic > Marine > Unclassified | place: Southern Ocean | collected 2014-10-08
CGTTGTTAAAAGGGTGGGTCTATTGAGTCAGACGACGGATGATACGGTAGGTGACTGAGGCCGATAGACCGGATACCACAATAGCGATGAGGGTTCCTGCTCCCAGGCTAAAATGCTGATACGCGAAATGAGCAGTGAAAGAATACACCCCCACATTGATCATCCCGCTGATCATCAGGGCTTTGGCCACAGCTCTTGAAAATTCAACGCCACCGGTACGGTAGGTAATAAAAAGTGTAGACATGAAGATGACTGGAAAATTAGAAAAAATGCCTCCAATAACCGGTCCTGTGAGGCGACTGATAAGAACGGCCAGCGAAATCGTAAATCCGCTTATGATACCCCTGGTCAATATTTGACGTGGGGTGTACGGGACACGAACCCCGCCCTGGTGGGCGATATGCATGACATGTTCGGTGATGTAGTAGGCTACCACCAGAGAAATGGACCAGACCAAAAATGAGACAAGGGCGCTTTCCACACCGGAGAAAACAATCCCAGCAATAATAACAAACCAAATCAAGAGCGCCGTTAGCAGGGCCTGTATGAGTCCTTTGTGAACCCGAGCAAGATAGATCAAGATAAAGAGCCCGTTTACGCCCATAACAAGGGGAATCATCACTGCTGCTCGAGATGCATCTTGTGTGGATTGAGACAAGCCGATAAACAGCAGGGCAATCACAATGGTTGAAGGCAGGCCGCCGATAAAGCCGCCAAGCTTACTGCCAAACCTTTCGGCAATCACCGTGACGGATGTGATCCAGATGGACCCCACCAGAAAACTCAGCGACAGTTTTATTAGAAAAGCTTGATCCAGGGTTGCCATGAGGACAGATTAATGAATAAGGACAAAGGAAGAAGTAAAAATGAGTTAAATGGGTTAATGAGTTTCATGACCACGAAAAATTGTTACCCTGAACGCGTCATCCTGCCTGCCAAATCGTAGCCCCTTGAGTGAAGACTGAACGAAACTCGCTTGATTGGATATTTCGATCGGTCGTCGTTCTGCGAACTATGACCTGACAGGCAAGCTCAACGTCCAGAGCGGGGCTGACAAAAAGAAACTACACCCCTGTCCCAAATTTCGAGTTTCAACTTCCACTCAATTGCTTATAATGCATCAATGCTTCAATATATTCTAAATCGCTTTGCGCAGCTTGTGCCGGTTATCTTGGGGATCATTTTACTCACCTTTATTCTTATGTATATCGTTCCAGGTGATCCTGTACTTTCCATGGTGGGTGAGCGTTATGAAGAGGAAACCCTGGAGCGCTTGCGAGAACAGTTTCACCTTAATGATCCGCTCTGGAAACAATTTGGACACTATCTATGGGGTTTACTCCACGGTGATTTAGGCGTCTCTTTTATATCTCAAAAACCAGTAACTGAAATGATTATGGAACGCTTCCCTGCCACTATGCTGCTGGCTACAGGAGCTATGTTTGTTTCCATCTTGCTGGGAATTTCTGTAGGGGTGGTGTCAGCCATAAAACCCCATTCGTGGTTGGATAGAATAACCATGGGGATTGCCTTGCTGGGAATTTCGGCGCCTGTTTTCTGGGTAGGATTACTCCTGGTGATAGGAGCAAGAGCAGTGGGGTGGCCCTATCTCACAGGTTATGGCTGCCTGCCATATCTTATTCTTCCTGCTATCACGCTGGGAACCCGCAGCGCCGCTTTTTTGGCCCGCGTTACCCGGGCAAACATGCTGGAGGTGCTATCCCAAGACTATGTGCGCACCGCCAAGGCCAAGGGATTGTCAACTTTTATTGTTGTGGTCAAACACGCCCTGAAAAACACCCTCATTCCTGTCATAACAATAATCGGTGTTGATTTTGGATCCTATCTATCTGGTGCCGTTCTAACCGAATCCATTTTCAACTGGCCCGGCATTGGACGTCTTGCCCTCAACGCCATTTTAAAGCGTGATTTCCCGGTTATCCAGGGTGTGGTTCTGGTTACGGCATTGATCTTTGTGAGCGCCAATTTCATTGTGGACATTCTGTATGGCGTCATTGATCCGCGCATACGGCTGGGGAATAAAAAATAATGTGTCCATCAAGGCGGCGATTCGAATCGCCGCATGGGGATGAAATAAACCATGTTGCGGAAGAAATGTATGCGCGGTAGTATCACCTCAGAAACCATCAAGCAAATTCGTAAGAACAAGGTTGCCCTGTTTGGTCTTTTCCTGGTGGTTATGTTGGTTTTTGTCGGCGTGTTCGCTCATTGGGTGGCGCCTTATGACCCCTACGATGCCGACCTGGATATCAGTCTACAGCCTCCTTCAACACAACACTGGCTGGGGACGGATGAAGAAGGTCGTGATGTCCTCTCGCGGATTATTTATGGCGCTCGTATCTCACTCAAGGTGGGCATTATTGCCAGTTCTATATCATTGCTCATCGGGGCAATTCTAGGTTTGATTGCTGGATACTTTCGTGGGTGGACGGAAACCATTATCATGCGCTTCACTGATGTGATGTTTGGCTTTCCCGCCCTGCTATTTATGATCGGAATTACTGCTGCTGTCCCACGTCCCAGTATCGAGGTAGCCATGCTGGCTATTGGGCTGGTGAGCTGGCCGGGCATGGCCAGAATTATGCGTTCTCAGGTATTGACCATTGTGGAACAGGAATATGTGACTGCCGCACGATCACTGGGATATTCACAAATTCGCATCATCATGCGGCATGTCTTACCCAATAGTCTGGCGCCTGTGATTGTGGCCTTTACCATGAGTATTGCCGGAGCTGTTATGGCCGAAGCATCGCTCTCCTTTATTGGTCTGGGAGCTCAACCGCCAGAACCCAGTTGGGGCTCCATGATTGCCTTTGGCCGTATGCATCTCAGAGGTGAATGGTGGATTTCCGTTTTTCCTGGTTTGGCAGTGGCTGTGATGGTGATTGGTTTTAACCTGTTTGGTGAGGGATTACGAGATGCTCTGGATCCCACCATGCGCAATCGCACTAAGTAACACTTCTGCAAAATAAAAGACTAAAAACCAATATTTACTATTTGGCAGACTTTCTGCTTGTCCTCAAGTTTGAAGGTTAATAAACGTTTTTGTAGAGGGCTTTGAGTTGTGAATTTATTACGAATTGAACTTGTTGGAATATTACTGATTGGATTAACAGCATTTGGATTATGTGCGGAAACAGGAACCCTTACCGGTACCGTAACTGAAGAGAAAACGAAAATGGACCTGAGTGGAGTAAGTGTGGAGATCATGGATAGCCACCTCGGAGCGGCCACTGATGATAGAGGACATTTTTATATTACAGGGATTGAACCTGGGGTTTATCAATTACAATTCTCAGCCATTGGTTATACCACATTGGCAAGAGATTCGATTCTTATTAACCCCGGGCATACTACATCACTCTCAATTCAACTTGAAGCCCAGGTATTAAAGCTGGATGAAATTACGGTTACAGCAACCCGACAGGCACAGCTTCTTGCACGAACATGTGATGTAACCATTATTCAAACTGCTGAAGATATTCGCACCATCGGTGCAGCCCATGTGGACGACATTATCGAATACATGCCGGGAGTTTCAAGCGTTGCAGGTACTGGTAGCGGTCAACCCTTCAAGCGTGCCGTGTCAATCAATGGCTTGCCTGCTACATACGGGTTAATCCTGTTAGATGGTAGACGGGTGTTGAGCTCTCACATTCATACCGGGGCAAATGTAAATATCATACCTCCAGAGCATATTGAACGTATTGAGCTCGTAAAAGGAGCTATGTCAGCCCAATATGGGACAGATGGAATTGGAGGCGTATTAAATATTATCACCCGGAAAGGTTCTGACAAAACCCGGGTGACCTTTTCTTCCTATGCAGGAAGCCAGAAGACATTCCACAATGGAATTTCAATCACAGGCTCGGTGGCTACTGGAATAAAACACAGTTTTTTCAGCAGTTGGGAGCAATCGGACGGGTTACCCATCATTAAGCCGGTCTTTCGCAAAGGTAAACTCTCCTACACCATGTTTCACTTGATGGACAATGTTGAGGCCAAAATATCGGATCGTCTGAATATGTCAGCCTCCATTTTTTACATAAATACGGAGTCACCCTATCAGCAGAATCCCTCGGCATCTACTTTACTCACCCCCAGTTTAGAATTTGAATACGAAATTTCCAAAAACCTGAAGTGTTGGGGCTCTGGGTATTATTCAAAATGGTCTAGCCAACGGAATAATGAGCTCAACGAAACGGCTTCGCCAGAGTTAGTTTTTAATTACCTGGGCTGGGACAGTCACAACCTCTTGTTAGGGGGTGAGTATATTTTCAATAATTTTAGGAGGGTACGAGTTACTGAAAACAATCAGGAGAATTTCGGTTTTTTTATGCAGGACGAATTTATCATCACTTCAGCCTGGCGTCTATTGACAGCCATCAGATTAGATAAGGTTGAAAACATAGCCCCTGTTGTTACTCCAAAGGTTTCAGTTCTTATACGCGCCCTCAACAACTTGTCTTTGAGAGCTTCTTTTGGACGTGGTTTCCGAGCACCGACACTTCAGGATTTAAACGAGACACTATATTCACATCCGGGAAATATTCATTTTCGTGCTGGCAATCCTGATCTTAAACCAGAATATTCCACAAACATTATGGCTGGCATGGATTGGAATATTGCAGACAATATTTCATTCATTGTCAATGCCTATCACTATTCAATTGAAAACATGATCACACCAATTGATCACGGTCTGGAAGACCCCACCTTATATTTCCCTTCAGAGCAAATCCCATTTATTACGGACACCCTGGCATACATTTATCAACGGGAGAACATCCACAAGGGTCTCATTAATGGTGGAGAAATAAAAATGCTTTGGGATTTAAGCTCGGAATATTCAATAGAAAGTGGTTTAAGCTTAACCGACAATAAAAATGAGGATACAGGGAAAAGCCTGCCTTATTATCCCGGAAAAAGTGTTTCTTTGAAAATTAAGGGAAAACAGGCTCTTGCCCGAGGTACAACACTTGGCGGCTTTGTGGGTTTGAATGCCGCAATGGATCGCAAAATCTGGCGCTTTATACATGATTCCGAACAAGAAGTAAAACTGAATAATTATCAAAAGCTGGATGCTGGATTAAGCCTTTCGCTTCAGAACGGATACGAACTATTTTTTAATGTGGACAACTTGCTTGAACAGGAAATCCATCTTTACGAAGATGTTGAGATGTTGATTGAGGGGACACGCTTGTTCCGCGGCGGGATAAGACTTCATCTAAATTAATGTGTTTGAAACATAGGAATAAGAGCAGACAAGAAGAAGCGTGCAATATTATAAAGGATTTATAAATGAATAATTTAAGAAATTTGAGAGTATTTCAACTTAGTATCATCTTTATGGGTCTTGTGGCCTGTTCCAGTTTTATACCTGGGATTGAATCCGCCGAACAGCGCCTGGGTAAGACCATGCTGGACGGAGAAACAGTCGTTTATAACTCCGATCTCTACGACATCACTATTGTAGGCTTCAAAGAAAATTTTGAGATTATCTATGACCCACAGGAACCACCCACACTAAAGCAGGCGGGACAGAAACACAGCTATCGCTATCTGATTAATGGCTCTTACTTTGAGGGTTCCAGAGTCCATGCGGGTTGGCTATCCATCTTTGGAACTCAGCATACACCCCTAAAGGAAGACCAACAGCTAACCCATCTGTCGGTTCTGGATACCAGTGTTGGGTACATTGACTTCCCCGGACTAGACCTATGGGACTCCAGCATGACCAGTGGAACCAGTATAGAATTTCAAACCGGCCCCCTGGTTATTTATGCCAACACAGTTGATACGCTTTCTATTAATGCCTCAATCAACGGAAATGGCTCACACCTCAGAACTTTCCTGGCCTATACCGAGGAAGACGGTATGAAATATTTTATTATAAGTAGACAAATCGGCCCCCTCGCCGATATGGGCGTCCACCTCTTGTCTCTGCCCCTGTTTGCAGGGAGAACGCTTTCAGTCATAAATCTGGATGGAGGATCCTCAACCGCCCTGTACTCCCAGAACCACCCCGAGTTGAATTTCAATGTGAATAAGCCCCTCCCCATCTTGTTGGGGATCAAATAAACCAAACAACCGCTCTTTTCGTCTTCGCGAAGGAGGGTAACAACTGACGCGATCTCGAAAAAACGATGAATATCACAATTCGTCCTTCGACGAGCTCAGGATGACACAAAGTGCTATGTAGGAAAAAATCTGCATTTTTCAATTTTAATTCAAAAATTCCCTTGACCCTCACCCGACGTCATAGCCTATAATAGCTGGTGATGAAAGATGAGAGATCATAGCATGACACAGAAGTATAGCGTCAAACAAGTATCAGTTCTGTCCGGTGTGACGGTCAGAGCCCTCCATCATTACGATCATATTGGTCTGCTAAAGCCAGCCATGCGGTCGGAAAAGAAATACCGCTATTATGATGAACAAGATCTTTTGCGTTTGCAGCAGATCCTGTTTTATCGTGAGCTGGATTTCTCGCTGGAGGAGATCCGGGATATTCTAGATGATCCTGATTTTGATGCACGTGAGGCACTCGTTGGTCATCGTGAAAGACTCATCCAAAAACAACAGAATGTAGCGACCTTGATAGAGACCGTAGATCGGACTCTGGAGTCGATGGAGGGAGACCATCACATGACATTAAAAGACAAAGATCTATACGAGGGTTTTGATCAAGAGAAGATCGACCGTTGGAATAAAGAGGTTGATGAAAAATATGATCTGGAAAAAGTAACTGAATCCAGACGCAATATTGGCAAGATGTCAAAGGATCAATTTAAAGATATTCAGAAAGAGGGAGATCGAGTTACCCTCGCCATCTCAGAAGTGATGGATCAGGGAGCGGCTTCCCCTGAGGTTCAGGCACTCATCAAAGAGCATCATGCTTGGATTGAGAACTTCTATACCTGTCCCGCCGAGATGTACAAAGGTCTGGGACAACTGTATGTTGAGAACCCTGAATTCACTGCCTTTTATGAGAAGTTCAAACCAGGTTTGACTGCCTTTATATGTGAGGCCATGGGTTATTACGCAGACAATTCCCTTAAGTAGTGAATGTCCTGCGGGATGACGCAGGTTTTCAGCACGATATAGTATCGTTTATATCTATGTCAAGGCAACACTCGAACACAGGGAAATCTTGTGAAATCGGTTCAATGCCTATCGTAACCCTTCATTCTGGTCATGGTTCATTACTCATCCTTTGTTTAAGCGATGGAATCTTCAAAAATCAAGAAGGCCGGATGAATCTGAGGTCTGCTTAAATCAGTCCTTTTGATTGTAAATATCCTTTGTAGTTTGACCATTCATGAAGAATTCTTTACAAATTCTTGTGCTCCTGGTTGTATCTCAGATGAATTATCCTGCATTGGCACAGACTGAGGGATTCTACAAAGATTTATTCATGGATGGGGGTGTCTCCCTCACCTCACGTATTAGTCTACCCGCTGCAACCGCCCTGGGATACAGCATGGAATACCTCGCTACTGGTGATGGAGCCCGGCAGGCTGATGTGATGATTCAGAATGCTCTTGATGACAACGGCTATCTCCTGTATCCCGATGGATCACCACGGTTCCGCTGCATCTATACGAACGGTGGCGGAGCAACCAACCACGGTAATTCCCTGGGTGAAGTCGGACGAAGCCGAATTCGTGATTTTTACTATAACGGGGGATCCTATTCAGGTTCTTGTGCAGGAGCATTTATCGCCAGCATGAGTTACATGAGTTCATGAACCTTACTACCATATTTGGCCCGGACGGACTGCCCAACCGTCCATTGCAGATGTATATACAGGTCATGTCATTGAGGCAAACTCTCCCTTGCTGGATTACTACGATTTTGGCGAGGATATGTATATTGCCAATGTGTACCACAATCTGGGTCCCTACCCCCGGGAACAGTTGGACTATCCAGTGCAAACTGAGATTTTAACACGCTTCGACCATCCCGGGGCTGCTCATCATGAAAAGGGTAGTAGCTGGACTTATAAAGATGATTCAAGTACAGGTCGCATTGTGGTTGTAGCTTCCCATCCAGAGAGCGTGACCAGCGGTGAGCGACTGCAATTTATGAAAGCCCTCTTGCGCTATGCACTCGATGGTCTCGGTTCACCGGTGGTCAAGGGTAGCCTTGAGAATGGTTCTGAACGGGTCATGGACAAGTTTTCCGGGGATAACGATCCCGCCTTTACCCGTATTGGCGACCGACAGTACCATCATTTTACCATTGACCTCCCCACAAATGTCAACAACCTTGCCATTGATCTGAATGGCAATAATGCTTATAGCTTTAATTTATATATGCAGAAAAATGAATTTGCCTTTGAGAGTACAGCAGAATGGCAAAGTATCACAGCAGGGCCAGATCATACGCTGAGCTTGACTAACCCCGAGTCAGGGCTCTGGTATGTTGGTGTGGAATGTGAATCCACGGTTCAAACAACCCTACAATCCTGGGGATACGAATATACCAATGGAACTGGAGTGCTGAACGGCGTTAGTTATTCTGTGACAGCTTCCTGGAAGCCACTCTCTCTCAAATCAGCTTCACAATCTGAGAGCATGGATATGCTATACAACCATCCCAACCCCTTCAACCCGACTACCAGACTACTTTATACCTTACCCGAATCCAGGGACGTGAGCATAACTATCTATAACTGTGCTGGTGGTAAAGTTGTATCTCTGGATAAGGGATTCCAGCCTAGCGGGAAACATGAAGTCACCTGGAATGCGCGGCAAGCCAATGGTCAGCAACTGGCAGGGGGTATCTACTTTTGTCGATTGGAAGCAGGTCAGTATTCCCAGACAATAAAGATGGTTTACTCAAAGTAAAGATTGATCTCTCAAGAACTGAATGTTTTGTGGGATGACGACGGTTTTCAACCCGATATAGGATCGGTGATATCTACGAGTGAATACCCCCCCACCTCTTTGTGAGCAATTACCCAGCAATCGAAGCAATCCTGCCGCATATTTCTAACATGATTATCAATGTTGGTGATATATCTTAGTCCGAGAACTACAGACTTCAGGCTCTGGTTAATTCTTGAATATTAGGATATCTCGTGAAATCGATTCAACGTTTACAGCTACTATTCATTCTGGTCATGATTCACTGCTCATCCTTTGCCCAAGAACCTGTTAAGCTATACTTTGACGGTACTTATAGAAGACAAGCCCCCGATCTAAAAGTGATGTACAGCTGGTTGGTTCAAGGCTCTACAACCACATGGGCTGAAAAGAATAGCAATTGGGTCATTGAGATAGATGGTGGCATCTATGATAATGGAGATTGGCATGATATTCTGTGGCACGGGCAATACTCAACCCCCAACCCTGGCTATACGCTTACCATCAAACCCACCTTGAATGATACCGTTGTCATAAGGGGCAATAATACCGTTGAGAGAGCGCTGAAGATCGGCAGTCTCACCGATGGGTTGATCATAGAAGACATCATTTTTGATGGCTTTTACAGAACACAGATTTTGATGTATAAAAGTAAAAATTGTATTATCAGAGACTGCACTTTTCAGAACATGAATAGGGAGGGCGCCTGGGCGGCGATCAGCATTCAGGATTGTGAAGGAGATTGGGGAAATAATACCATTACAGGGAATACGTTTCGCAATCTCAATTCACCAGGCATTGGCCTGCATGCAGTCTATTTAACCAGCTCTGATAACAACTCTATTTATGGAAATAATATCTATTACTCAAGCGGTGGTGTCTTCAAGTGTGTGGATGGCAGCGATTACAATAGTTTTGATGGGAACACGAGCTATGATGGTTGTGGCGACTTGGCCTATTTTATAGGACGTAACGGGACGGGTCAAACCACTCTTTCAAGAGGGAATGCGGTTACCAACACACAGTGCCTGATCTCAGAGGGAATGCAGGATTCTCATGTTTATGACAATACTGCCTACAAATATGTGAGAAAGTTTGTCTATACGTCAGCCTGCTGTGAATATCCTGAGTATGAGTGGCCAGATAATTATGAGGATCAGCATGATAGTACACAAGCATTCTATATTCCTCCCAACCATACCGGCAATACCTTTAACCAGATTCGCTCAGATTTTGATGTAGATATTGACCCCATTATTGATGGCAACCCCGCATTTATCTATCTGAGCTCCAACCCGGTGGGCAATGCGGATAATCCGCTCTACCGAGGGAAGTATGAGCTGAATACAGAAGGTCAGGACTTGATAATTACACCTGATTACTATCATTTGTATGATCCCTATCACCAGTATCTGGAAAAGGTAAAGATCCATGACCTTTCTAGAAAGCCGCGAGCATTTACCATAGACTTTTTACTGCGAACCTGTGAAGGTGAAGCAATTCACGCAGGAGATCTTGAGAATATGGATGGGATCCTTGATCTTGAGAAGTGGTTGATTGAGACCACGGATGCCAGTCAGTGGACCACGGATATTGAAGGTGCAGGTCAGTTAATTAACATTTCCAATTCTGATAGCCTGCTTATGGAGCTATACACGTCTGATGGTAGCTATATTTCCTATGGTAATTATCTTGATTATTTGCTTCTGGATGGAACGAGTTACAAGCTCTTCATAACGGGTGCAACCCAGGTCACCTTGCGACCGGCAATTTCCACCATCTCTATATCACAGCATGAGCATAAGATTCCCGGCAAAATCAAGCTTGACCAAAACTATCCCAACCCCTTCAACCCAATAACCACCATCAGCTATACTCTCCCAGATAATTCCCAGGTACAACTAACGATCTATGATATAACTGGTCAAACCATCCACACGCTTGTAGATGCGTCACGGCCAGCGGGTAGCTACAATACTCAGTGGAATGGCATGAATGAATTAGGTCGTCAAGTAAGTACTGGGGTGTATTTCTGTCGCTTACAGGCAGGAAGTTTTCACCAAACAATCAAAATGGTGTATTTGCCATAAAGATTGATCTCTCGAGGACGTTTCTATTCCTGTGAAAAGTGAATGATTATATCTGGGGAAATAAATTTCACTTGAAACCCTAGCGACATCTTATATATCCTCAAAAATGTATAGCAGCATAAGCGCATAACTCAGAAAAGGAATAAACAAAATGGATAAACTGAACATTCTCTGGACCAGTGGTTCTGTCCCTTTGGTGCAGCACGGGAGTGTATTGGTGCTGTTCTGCTATGCCCTAATCAGTATGGATCTCTGGGATAATATATCAGCTTATGTAAGGTAACTGTTACCTCAAGGCTTGCTTCTATTTCCTCAGAATAAGGAATGATTCCTCGGCCCAGGCTGATAACTCATGCGGGTTCTCCAGGACATCTAGGGGAATCTCATAATATGACATCATGGCTGGTTTGTCCGGATAGGGTGAAAAAAGCTCTATACAAATCTCCCCCTCCCTTTGTAGAACAAGAAGCTCGGAGATCGCGATTCTCCCACGCCTTTAACGGAGGTTCCGCGAAGACTCGCTAAAGATTCCCCCTATTGCTGTCTTTGCGAGCATAGCGAAGCAATCTCCGATCTCTTGGGTGACGGATAGACCGAGATCGCTTCACTCCGTTCGCGAAGACTCGCTAAAGATTCTCCCCAATTCTGTCTTTGCGAGCGTAGCGAAGCAATCTCCGACCTCTTGGGTGACGGACAGACCGAGATCGCCGCAGTCGTCCGACATAACTGTCTGGACTCCTTCGCGAAGACTCAACAAGAACCTTGTTTTATCAATTGAGAGGACCAATAATTGCCCCGTCCTTTAGGGCGGGGATTCTCATTCAAGCAAAGGACTTGGACTTTAGTCCCTTAACAACAATCTCAGATCTTTGGTCAAGCGAGAAATCAGGAGATCGCCTTGATAAGTATTGGGCTAAAGCCCATCTTTTTGTGGTGTATCAAAACCCCGCTCTAAAGAGTAGGGTAATTTGATATTTTTACCTAAAGGTCTTTGCATAGCCTTTCATGGCTAGGGTAACTCATAAATAATTTGATGTCTTTCTAAAATTTCTGGTTGTGGGCAATTGCCCCGTCCTTCAGAGGCTGTGTGAGAATGTGGTTGCAAGGGTATCTTTCTCAGTGTTTTGAGACATTTTTCAATCATTTCTCCAATAAATTGACTTTGTTATTGTCAAGATCACAAAAAACACCTTTCTCAAGCCATTTGCCAGTCATATCCGGCTATCATTTCTTTAAGCTCGGTGAACGAGACGATATTCATTATTCGCCTCATATTGTAGACGGTTCCATACAGATCCATTTCGATTTGAACTTTAGGTTTGCCTCGCAAAAGCAATTGAGTTTTTCCCATCCAGGCTCTTAAGGTTCCAAAGGGATGTTCTACGATTGACTTTCTCTGATTAATCAGGGCTTTGACAGCTCT
>Ga0307992_1001832_pt1 | contig 12403 bp, 5 predicted proteins | sample EllFjometagen133_FD_203162 | JGI IMG/M metagenome (GOLD analysis project Ga0307992, IMG submission 203162) | Marine microbial communities from Ellis Fjord, Antarctic Ocean - #133 | ecosystem: Environmental > Aquatic > Marine > Unclassified | place: Southern Ocean | collected 2014-10-08
TGAGAAAAGCGATTAAGCGTACGCAAAAAGCAATAGCCGCAAAAGAAAAAATTTTCATTTACGGAGATTATGACGTAGACGGGGTCAGCAGTACTGCTTTGCTGTATTTTGTTTTAAGGGATCTGGGGGCGGATGTTGAGTGTTATATACCGCATAGGGTAGAAGAGGGCTATAGTCTAAATGTTCAGGCCTGTGTAAATTTAAAAGCCAAAAATGCAAAGCTTGTAATAACTGTCGATTGCGGCATAAGCAGCTTTGAAGAAGTAAAATATCTAAATTCAGAGGGCATCGATGTTATCATAACCGATCATCACCGCATTCTTGGGGGGAAGATACCCTTGGCCTATGCAGTGATTAATTCTATGAAAAAGGGGTGTTCCTATCCTTATAAAGATCTTGCCGGGGTAGGAATTGCCTATAAATTTGCTCAGGCGCTCACAAGGGGCATTATGGATATAAGCCAACATCTTGATCTTGTGGCCCTGGGGACGATTTGTGATGTTGCTCCGCTAACAGGTGAAAACAGGATATTGGTCAGACAGGGGCTTGAGGTCTTGAGTAAAACAAGCAAAATCGGATTAAAGGCCTTGATGGAAGTAGCCGGTATATTAAATAAGAAAATCACAACCCAGCATGTAGGTTTTATCATCGGGCCGCGTATTAATGCAAGCGGTCGCATGGGATCAGCGGAAAAAGCATTGGAGCTTTTTCTGAGCACAGACTATGCCCAAGCTCTGAAGCTTGCCAAAGAACTGGATAATTATAATAAGCAAAGGCAAAAAGAGGAAGCCAAGACTTTAAGGCAGGCTACTTTGATGATGCAAAGTGAAATAAATTTTAAAGATCATCGCTCTGTAGTCTTGCATAACGATGAATGGCATCCCGGGGTTATTGGTATTGTGGCCTCGCGTATTGCCGAAAAATATTATCGCCCGACAATTTTGATCTCTACTAAGGATAAGATAGGCAAAGGCTCAGGGCGTTCTATTAGAAATTTTCATCTGTTTGATACCCTTGCAAAATGCGATCATCTATTAGAAGGATTTGGCGGGCATGAAAAAGCAGCCGGAATAAGTATTTTGAAAAACAATCTGCTGGATTTTAAAGAGTTCTTTAATGAAATGGCACGCAAGACCTTGTCCGGCGATGAGCTTGTGCCTGTTATTGATGTGGATATGGAAGTATCTCTCAGCGCTTTGTCTAAAAAATTAATAGATGAGCTTGAGCTATGCGCTCCTTTTGGCAGGGGAAACCCGCGCCCCGTATTTGCCTCACGTGATCTTAGGGCAAAAGATAGGCCAAAAACTTTAAGAGGTAATTCTTTTAAGATCTGGCTTACTGACGGCAAAATGACTTGTGAGGCTCTGGGCAGTAAGTTTAATGATATTGATATAACGGATACAAGCAACGGATTTTCTGTTGTATACTCTCCATCAATAAACGACTGGCAGGGTATTAATACCATCCAGCTAAAGCTCAAGGATCTGCAGTTCTCTTAGTGTTAAACCCCAAAATTTGCATTAGTTTGCAGCGAATAGCTCCTCACTTAAGCGTATTATAAAAAGCCTCAACGTACTCAAGGGGGTATGTCTGCGTTTTTTGTGATTGTTTTATCTAAAAAATCGCAGCACTCTTTATTCGCCTTTAATACAAAATCGTGTTTTCTTTTAAAAAGTTTACCCATATGTTTAAAGCAGCTGAATTTGTAATATTTGGCAAAATTAGAATATCCCAGTAAAAAATTATTTATTCCATATTCATAAATCGTTTATTATCAATTGTTTGCATTAAAAAATTAAATTTCCCCTCCTCTTGCAAAGAATATATATGCATGGTATACTTTAAAGAATTTTCGAAACTCTTAAGAGCAAATTTATGAGTTTCTTAAAAAAGTTTTGAAATAGAAAACTATTGCTTATATTAAGTTTGTCAATTGAAAGGAGTTTTTATGTTTTTAGCTGCAACGTCAAAGTTCGAGGTCAAGGTAACAAAAATCATTTCGCTTTCTTTAATCCAATTCTTTTTATTTTCAAGTCTTTCTTTTGCCGGAGCAAATTCTTTTTCGAATACAGGTCATGAAAAAGAATTACTTTCTCCAGCAATTCAAATCAATGTTTTACCATTTACACAAGAGTTTCAGGCACAACCAAAGAATTTTTATCTTTTTGGTCGCGATTTAACAGGAAAGTTACTTACTGAAGGTCGGGCAAGTCAGGTTGATTTACTCGGTGGTAAGGGAGCAAATTTACATGAGTTAACTCGGGATGAATTAAAATATGAAGTAGATGGTAAGGAATATTTTATTAAGGTCCCCCCGGGAAGTGTAGCAACAACAAAGTTATGTGATAAATATTATGCAAATGGCCAAAAGTTGCTAGATGAAGATATTGCAGATGTAAAAGCTCAGATTAAACAGTTAGAAAAAATGACAGGCCGTAAATTTGGTGGAGATGAATTACCCTTATTAGTTAGCTGTCGTTCTGGTGCGAAAATTTCTATGCCGGGAATGATGGAAACAGTACTTAATGTAGGACTTAATGATCAGTCAGTAATTGCTTTTGCTAAAGAATTAGAGACATTAGGGGTAAATCCTACCGCTGCGTATGATTGTTATCGCCGCTTACTTAAAATGTATTCGAATGTAGTATTAGAATTAGATGCTGAGGAGTTTGAGAACTTTTATTCACAGCAAAAAGATTTACTTAAAGATGGGGAAGAATTAACTATTGAGCAATACGAAACTATTGTTGAGCAATCAAAAGCTTTAGTTAATGAAAAAACCGGCAGTGATTTTCCGCAGGATGTTTATGAGCAAGTATTACGGAGTTTAGAAGCAGTGTTTGCTTCTCGTGATCATCCACGTTGTTTATCTTATAAAAGACTTAATAAAATCCCCCTAGATTTACCGACTGCCGCAACAATAGAGGTAATGAAATTAGGAAATTTAAATCCAAATTCAGCTACCGGCGTATGTTTTACTCGTGATCCGGCAACTGGTGAGAATGTATTTTACGGGGAAGTTTTATATTTTGCTCAAGGTGAAGATGTTGTATCTGGAGAAGTTACTCCGATGCCGATCAATGAAATGGGTAAAGCAAGATTTTTAGCAAAACATCCAGAATATATTGGACGTGAACATGAACTTGTAAGTTTAGAAGAAGCAATGCCTGAGCAGTACAAGCATTTAGTTGCTATATATAAAAAGCTAGAATTGCATTATAAAAATATGCAGGACATGGAATTTACCATTGAAGATGGTGAGCTTTGGATGCTGCAGACAAGAAACGGAAAACGTACAGCTGCTGCTGCTTTAAACATGGCAATAGACATGGTTGATGAAGGTTTAATTTCAGAAGAAGAAGCAGTTATGCGTATTAATGATAAAGATTTAGATTCTTTTTTACATCCGCTGTTTGATCCTAAGGATAAAGCTCGTGCGAAAAGAGAAGGTCTCGTGATTGCGGTAGGGCTTAATGCTTCTCCTGGTGCAGCTAGTGGAGAATTAGTTTTTGATAAAGAAACAGCTTTAGCTTTGAAAAAGCAAGGTAAAAAGAGTATCTTAGGTCGTACCTTTACCGTAGCTGATGATATTGAAGGTATTGATGCTGCAGATGGTACGCTTACAGCTAAAGGTGGTTCAACTTCGCATGCAGCTGTAGTTTGCCGATCAATGAACAAAACCGCAGTAGTTGGTTGCAGTGCTTTATCTTTTGATGTGGATAATAAAAAGCTTTGGATTGAAGGCGAAAAAGACCCTATGCAAGGAAAAATAATTCTTTCTATTGATGGATATACTGGTGAAGTTATTCAAGGAGAAGTAGCTACAATAGAATCTATTATTGTTCGTGGTAAAAACGGAGAATCTCTTAGCCGTGAGGAACAGATATTTTTTGATCGCTTTCAACGGTTTGAAGGTTGGTTAGATAAATATAGACCAAAGGGCAGTGTGCGTGTTAATGCAGAAACTCGCCCAGAGTTAGAAGTAGGGTTAAACCAATTTAATGGTGATGGCGTTGGCTTATTCCGTACAGAGCATCAGTATTTTCATGATGTAACTCCGAAAGAAAGACGTTTGCATACACTGCGTAAAGTTTTACTCAGTGGCAATCCCGAGGGATTAAAGCAATTAGAAAAAATACAGAAAAATGATTTTGTGCATTTAAACAAAATATTAAAAGGTAGACCAGCTACAGTTAGATTATTTGATTTTCCAGCAATGGAGGTTTTGCCAGACTTGGAATCTGAGGATGGTTTAAACGCAATTGATGAGCTAGCTAAAGATAGCGAACTTAATATGAGTAAAAAGCAGATTATTGAAAAGATTGAAAGTTTGCAGGAAAATAATCCGATGTCAGGAAAACGGGCAATTCGTTTTTTAATTGATTTTCCGGAATTTTTAGACGGGCAAATTCGCGCTATTTTAGGCGGTTATAAAGAGGTAAAGGATGAAGGGTTGTCTCCAAAGCCGATAGAAATCATGGTTCCTTTTGTGCAGATTGTTGAGGAATTTAAATTTGTAGTGGATAGAATAGTAGAGATTGCTACAGAGGAGTTTGGTCTTGAGCGTGGTGTAGATTTCACAGTGGGGCATATGGTTGAAACTCCATCAGCGGCAATTCTCGCGGATGAGCTTTCTGAAATTTCTGATTTTGGCAGTAATGGAACTAATGATCAAACTCAATTTACTTTTTGGTTTAGCCGTGAAGATGCTGGTAATATTGTAATTCCTGCTTACTCTACAGAAGAATTACCAATTTTACCGGACAATCCATTTGATGTTATTGATCCAGTGGTTGGAGAAATTGTTGGGATTGGCGATGCTTTAGGAAAAAGAGATAATCCGAAATTCAAAACAGGTTTATGCGGAGAGCACGGGGGAAACTTAGAGTCAAATGAAGATTATATTATTCCTTACGGATTAAATTATGCATCATGTAGTCCATTGCGGGTGGTTATTGCTAAATTAGCTTGGGCTCAGAATGCGATTAGAGCAAAACGCGCAGGCAAGAAATCATCAGTAGAAGTGTATGATTTGAAAAAAATAGAAACGAAGCCTTTAGAATTAAATCGAGTAAAAGTTCAACAGGTAGAAGAGATGATGCAAACAACACAGTTACGTAAAAACCTGGTACGAACAATTATTTTAAATGCTAATGAAGAATCAAAACAAGCAGCGATTGAAAAACTAGCAGCAATTATTCAGCCGGATTTAGAAAAAATGTTGCAAGCGGATAATCAAGCTTTAATATCTATATTTAATCAAGATCTGGGTGGTTTATTTAAAAGTATATTAGAATCACAAAAAGTTGTTGATGAAGATACTCCATTAGGAAAGGCTGAAGAATTGATGTACTTAAGCCTTCAATTAGATAGAGATGCTAATGAGATTGAGAGAGAAATTAAAAAGCTTTATGAAATCAATCCAGCTAAAGGTAATGTGGGAGTGCGTCAGATATTAACCGGAACAGACGGTATTTTTAAAGCACAGGTTACGGCGTTAATTAGTGTGTTGAAGAAAAGCCGTGCTTATAAGCCGCGCTTAATTGTGCCAACAGTAGCTTTTGCGGAAGAAGTTGAAATGGTACAGAAAATGGTTGCAGATATGCTTGTAGCAGAAGGTTTAGATGCAGATCGTATTGAGGTTGGAGCATCGATTAGAACTGTACGTGCAGCTTTAAAAGCGGGTGAGATTGCAAAGACAGCAAAATTCTTAGTATTTAATTTAAAAGGATTAACTGAATCTGTAATTGCAACGACAGAGGCAGACGCTCAAGTTTTCATTAAGAAGTATTTGGAATTAGGAATCTATAAATACGATCCTTTTAAAGTACTTTCTATGAAAAATGTGGGTAAATTTATGGCAATCGCTACACGCCGTGCACTTGAAGTTAACCCGAGTATTCCTATTTATGCAGCTGGAACAATGTTGTTAGAAGAAGAAGTAGTAGAATTAGAAGATGCGTCTAAAGATGTTGCGTCAGAGGGAAAAGCTTTAACTGCTTTGAACCAGGCAATATAATTAGATTTTAAAATAGTCATAATAGAAATCCACAGTCAGTTTTTATGGCTGTGGATTTCTAACTTTTTTATTTTTTAAGGGTGTTTTAGCATGCTACGAAAAATTTCACTGATTTTATTAATTAATCTATTTTTTGTAAATAGTATTTCTTTTGCGTTTGAAAAAGAAATACTCTCGCCTTTGGTAACGCTGGATACCCTTTCTTTAAAAACAGTATTTTCCCAAGGCATAACTCATAAACTGGATGTGTCTTTACTGGAAAATATACACCCAGCATTAAAAACCATTGTAATAAAATTTAAATACGAATATCCTGGTTTTTTGAGCAAAATAATAAAAACTGTAAATAAGCATAAATTGCCGCTGCAATGGTATCAAATGGTGCGAAAAAGAGATGGCACATTCTCTTTTCGATTTGATGTGCATGCTTTAAATCTGCAGGCAGATCGTCTTGTTGATGATTTGCGGTTAATTGATGATCGTCAGGATTCAGATTATGATCCTGAGAGTTTTTCCTGCCGCCACAGGGTTTTAGAATTGAAATTAAATTATCAGAATGACAGCTTATTAAAAATCACAGAATTTTTAAAAGAAAACTATATTAATGTGGCTTGTTTTCTTACCCCGGTCATTGAGCCGGGAGGAGAGTCTTTGTTTACTTTTGAAATAGAAATTCCTGCGTGGCTTTCGGATGCAGAAGTTGTAAAAGATTTGCAATGTACGATTAATTGCGATGAAAATAATGTATTTTTAAGTGAAGGGACATTAATCGATGCAGTTATTGAGCAGTACTTATCTTTTAACATTAAAAATAATATTTCCCGAGATTATCTTAAAACTACATTAGGAGTAATGATCCGGCATTTGAGCCAATCACGCAAAGATAAAAAAACACCATTTATAATGCATCAGATTGAGGTGGTGAATATTTTATTAGATAGTATAAAAATTCCGCAAGATAATAGAATGTTATTGCAGATAGTGATTGCTGCGGCAATATTGCATGATGCGATTGAAGATGGAGATATTAAGGATGAAGATCTGAAAAAACAATTTGGCGATCAAGTGTATTACATTGTGGATTTGTTGACCAATCGTAGAAATAACGGAGAAAAAGATGAGTTAAAATATTTGCAGAAAATTCTTCAGGGTAAAGAGATTTGGGGATTGATTGCTAAAATTATTAAAATTGCGGATAGAATTCATAATATTAAAACCCTGAATATCGGCAATCCTGCGTTTGAGCGCAGAGTTTTCTTTTCTACGATCCATGATTTTTTGCCGGAATTTGTGGCTAAAATTAAGATTAGGCCCGAAGATGTGGCTGATTCTGGGATTGATATTCGCGTTTGGCAGAAAGTGCTTAAAAATGCGCAGAGTGAATTAAATAAACAGATTTTTCAAATGGGAAAAAAGATGAAATTTCTTAATGCGCAAGGCAAAATAGATAAATATCAATGGAATCAGTATTCAATGGAAAACAAATACCCCTTAAAAAGCCTGCACACAAGCCAGGGCTTGACGATTATTCTCGATCACGAAAGACAGGAAAAAATTGATCAGGCCAGAAATCGAGAACTCCTTATCCAGGGATCAATTTAATTTATCAAGATAAAAATAATAATATTTATCGTAAGAGTATTGTTTAGAGCATGTTGCATCCTTGCAAACATGCTCTATGTATGATATAATTTTAAATAAACTAAAATGATTTAAAAAGCTTGAACCAAGGTAAAATTAATACTAATCGGCTCAAAAAATGAAAACAAATAAGCAACTAAAATTCATAACAAATCTTATAAGCATAGTGCTGATACAAGCATTTAGCTTAAGTAATGCTTATGCTTTTTTGCCTGTGGAGCGGGATAACCTTTCTCCAGATATTGAGATTAGTACACAGCTAATGCAGGGAGTTTTTTCTAAAGCAATTGAATTAGAGCAAAAAACTAAAATTTATGAGCCACTTTATACTATTGATTCTTTGGATGAACTGCCGTTTAGATTAAGAAGTGATAAAGAGATGGAATTATTGAAATTAATTTCTTTGAAAAATTTCCATGCTCTTAATGGTTTGGATGATTCTGAAAAGAAACAATTTGTTATCCTAGATGTTGGTTTATCTGATTATATTTTAGCAAAAATGCATCCGGATTATAAAAATAAAATCGCTTTAGATGACCTTTATTATCAGATCGTAGCCATAAAAGTGATGATAGATAGTATTATAAATGATACAGATGAGAAAATAGCTATTAATTTTGTAGTTACAAATGTGCTTGAGGAAAAATATACGGAATCAATAGTTGTGTACAAAAAGAAAGGCGGTAGAAGAACTTTAGTTTCTTCTTTTGTCGAAGAAAATTTGGAAGCGGATTTGCGATCGGAAACAGTAACGACTTTTAATGCTGAAGAAGGATTGCTTAATATGGATATCGGAATAATCTTCATGGAAATACAAAAAGATGGACATGCGATAAATATTGATGAGATGAGCAAAATTAAACTATCAAAAGGAACTGTGCAAACGAAGTTAACCCAGATTAAAAGAAAACAACGCGAGCTGGGAATTATTGCTCAAACTCGTTCTGAAAAGAAAAAAGAAACACAACCGATTACATATGAGATGCGAGAAAAAATGAAAAACGGTTTTGAAGTACAAGTAGTACCTAATACAACGCATAGAGTTGTTGGTGCCGGAATAATTGTTGTGGCTGAAGGAGAAACATTAGAATATCCGCTGACGTCTTATGAGTCTTTAAATATACAACAAGAAATTAGTAATTTAAAAACCTCAGTTTTAAGTGCTATAAATAATCTTGAATCAGACAATAGAAATGAAATGGGGGTTTTGTTGTTTGATATGCTCAAAGTTAGTGCAGAGTATGCTGAAGAAACCAATAAATTACCAATTGTGAAATTTCTTTCTGAGGTTTTGAAATTTATTGATAGAGATGATAATGTTGAACTTCATGAAAAAGTTATTAAAATTACAGAGCAGATATCTGATAGTTTGTATCCTAAAGTTCAAGTGCCAAAAAAAGTTAGAATTATGCAGGCAAAAAATAAGGAAGAAGAATTTCTTATTGAAATATTTAATAAGAGAACAGAAGAAAAAGATAAAAGGCTAGCGGTAATAAAGAAAAAGAAAAAAGACAAACTAATCACAAAAAACGAAGCGGTAGAGGAAAGTGGAATTATAAATCAATCATATATGATTACAGAAGATTTAATCCAAAAAGCATTATATCTTCGCCATCTTCCTCAAAACGATTATTCTATTGAACAAGCTCTTTTTCTTGCCGCACAACCCATTTCAGTGAGATATATTTCTTTTAAAAAAAGTAATATGCAATTTGCTGAAAAGATTCGTGAAACCGCTGGAAAAGCAAACGATTTAGTTAGAGAATTTCTTGGACAAGATTTTATAACAATTAATAATGTTCCGGAAAATGATAAGTTTATTTTGCTGTTACCGCAAGATCTTAATAGTCCGGAGAACTATTGGCAATTAAGGGAAACCTATCCTAATTTAGTGGGTATTATTACTAGGGAGGGGCTAAAACATTACGCATTGGTTGCCAAACAAGGGGATGGATTTCCTGTGCTTGCAGAAGCGTATACTATGATTAGAGATGAAAGTGGTGCCTCTGTACGTGTCAGCACATTGGATGCATTAAAAGGGGGAGAGTTAGCAATTATAGATACAGGGGAGAATAAAGTAAAAATTAATCCGAGTAGTGATGATATTAAAAAAGCATTTGCCGAACAACGTGCAGAAAAGGATAAAATAGAATATTTTAAGAATAGGATTTTTGATCCGGTTACAACACAAGATGGAATACAAATGTCTTTGAGAGTTAATTTGGATAGATATGAAGATGCTGAGAGATTGAAAGAAATAGGAATAGATGGTATAGCCTTATATCGTACAGAGTATGAATATGAGCGGTATTATGATAAATTTAAAAAAGATATTTTAGAAAATAATTTGATAGAAATAATTTCAGAAGATTATTGGGTGGAAATCCTAGAAGAGATTATTACTAGATCTCAAGTGAAATCGTTTAATGTGAGAATGCCGGACCGTCAGATTTCTTCTGATAAAACCGAAGACGCAAAAGATTTTGAAGGGTTTGGAAATAGTAACTTCGACGGTATTAGATTTTTACTGAACGATCCGATTGGCAGAAAAATGGCTTTAACCCTTATGAAAGCAGCAATGCGTGTTTATGCAAAACACGGTGTTATAAAAGTATTTTTCCCCATGGTGTCTACCTTGGATGATCTGCAAAGAGCTAGGGATATTTATGACGAAGCCAAGGAAGTATTGGTATCAGAAGGCAGGGTTGCTGCTTCAGAGATAGAAGATTTCCAGCTTGGGGTAATGTTTGAAACTCCGGGATCGATCCTAGCCAGTAATGTTTTAATGCAATACTCTGATTTTGGCAGTGTTGGTAGTAATGATCTGATTACCTTTTTATCAGATGAACAGCGCCCATCCGGAGAGCATGGCGGAAGAGGGACCGTAGGAATCAGTAAAAAACTTACAGAATTAAGCCCAATTAGGTCTAGTTTAAATATGTTATTGTCAAATGCTAAACAACAAGATAACTATAAATTAACACTTTGCGGTACATTAGCTTCTGCTATAGATTTTTTGTTTTATTCTGCCAATATGAAAGCAACCGACCAGGGAGAAATTATACCTAGTGTGGGTATAGGAGAAGTGGCTTATGTAAAAGAGTTTATCCGGCATATTGATACAAAAGTGCTGGCTGAAATTTTTAAAGAAACAGATGATGAACTGCTTAAAAAGGAATTGGATTTAGAAAAAGCCCGTATTAACAAAGAAATAGAAGAAAAAATTGAAGAAGCAAACAGTGATTTTTTCAAAAATATGCTTTTTCAAAATGAAAATTTTATTCCGTCAGTAAGCCCACCGTTATCAGAAAATAATTTTATTTTTGAACGATCAATCTAAAGCAGCCCTAATAGTACTAACCCTATAAAAATATTAATCTTACCTCAGATTGGACATAACAGAAAATTATTGATTTTTCTTGTTTTCCCCGTTATACTAAAAATACTAAGTTTTTATAGTTTAACCTCTCAATAAATCAAAATTTAAGGTAGTAAATAATTATGTTTATTATTGCATATACTATTAAAGGGTTTGCAACTGTTCTGGGCTGGGCATTAACAATAATGTACTGGTTAATTTTGATCAGAGCGCTTATAAGCTGGTTCAGTCCGGATCCCTACAATCCGCTCGTTCAATTTCTGCATAGGGCAACTGATCCGCTGCTTGAACCTCTGCGCAATCTATTAATGCCCGTGACTATGCAGATTAGAATAGATCTTTCGCCTTTGTTGGCTTTTTTCCTTATTATATTTTTACAGAGGTCTTTGGTAGGGGTTTTGTTCCATATAGCTTATATGCTTCAATAATAAGCTGTTTTTGTCGCTTTGAGAAAGGGAAAACGTGTGAAAACAAGTACAATGAATAAGCTTTTAGATATTAGTATAATAATTACTGCGGTCAGCTCATTTGTTATTTTGCTTGTACAGTGGGGAATGATGCCGGTTATTAAAACACTGGATTCAACCCTCATGAATACAGCCTTTCTGGATATAATAGACAGCGTGGTTTTAGTCATATTTGTCATTGTTGTCTTGATTCGTTTTGGGGTCAATCATTCTAAACCAGGATATGTTAAGGAATATTGGATAGATCTGATTGTTATTTTGCCCTTACTGCATCTTTTTCATGGAATGCACAGCGCGGGATTCGCGATTGTCTTAAGAGAAGCGATTAGGCTCATCAGGTTTTGCTCCAGGGCAAAAGTTTCAGAGCGATTAATCAGCTTACTTGGGATAAAGCCGGCACAGTTGCTGATCGTAACATTTTTAATGACGATCTTAATCGGCACGTTTTTACTTACCCTTCCCATTTCAACAAAAAGCGGTCAAGGCCTAAATTTTGTCGATGCTCTGTTTACAGCTACCTCTGCAACCTGTGTTACAGGATTGATCGTGCATGATACAGGCAGCTTTTTTTCTATTTTTGGGCAGCTAGTCATATTACTTCTTATTCAGGTCGGAGCTTTGGGAATAATGACTTTTTCTGTAACCTTGTTTCTGGCAGCAGGAAAGCGGATGTCCAACCGTGAAGCTATTGCCATGCAGAATGTTCTTGACCAAGATAGTATTGCCGGGATTATGGGGTTGATTGCTTTCATAGCAAAGATGACTATTTTCGTGGAGCTTTTGGGAGCGGCCTTTCTTTTTGTCGGATTTATGCCTTATATTAGCGATCCTTGGCAAAGGATATATGTCTCGATATTTCATTCTATCTCAGCTTTTTGTAATGCGGGGTTTTCCCTG
>Ga0307992_1001833_pt1 | contig 12401 bp, 12 predicted proteins | sample EllFjometagen133_FD_203162 | JGI IMG/M metagenome (GOLD analysis project Ga0307992, IMG submission 203162) | Marine microbial communities from Ellis Fjord, Antarctic Ocean - #133 | ecosystem: Environmental > Aquatic > Marine > Unclassified | place: Southern Ocean | collected 2014-10-08
ATAACTATCACCATTAATATTCTATCATATTTTGCTAAAAACATTGTATAATACTTCTAGGTGATAAATTATGAACAGACAGAAAAAACCATTAAAATTCTATTTGATAATCTTTCTTTTTTCAACAGTCATTATAGCTGCATATTCTTTATACATGATTTTTGTTAAAAATGCAGCAGTAAGCGACATCTATACACTGTGGTTTATGCCACTATTATTTACGGTATTCTACTGGGGTAGTGATACAATATTATTGAAATTTTCTAACAAAAAAAAGAAAGTTGATTATGAAGCAAAATTTCTAGATGAAATTAGCAATGAAATGAGAAACTCGAAAGAATTTATTGTTGAAGAATTTAGAAGATTACAAATTAATCAAAAATTTCAGGAAGATTTAAAAAGAGCATATCAGATTCATGAAAATGGTGAAAGCGGAGTACTAACAATAGAAAAATTAGAAAATAAATATCGAAAAAACTCTATTGAAAAAAGAGCTATGAAATATGTAATAAACTATCTTAAAGAAAACGAAGAAATAACTGAAACAGAATAGGAAAAACAGTCAATTTAAGGTATAATATTACTGTAGGAGTTTATAACAAATGAGATATACTGGTAAAGCAATTAGTAGTGGAATAGCTTATGGAAAAATTGGATTCTTAAGGAAAAATAAAATTCAACTTAAAGATGACTTTGATAAGTATGACCAATTAGAGTTTTTCAAGGAATCTATTCAAAAAGTATCAGATAGTATCGATAGAGAAATATTGGAAAGCAAATCTAGTTTTAACAATCGAATATCTGAAATTTTTGAAACTCATAAATACATTGTTAATGATCCTGTATTAATTGATAAAACTAAAGGCTATATTAAACAAAATTTTACAGCTAAAACTGCATACAAAAAAGCTGTTAATGATATTTTAAGTGAATTTGAGAAAATAGATAATGAATATATGCTAGGAAGAATCGTGGATATTATAGATGCAACTGATCATGTAAAAGTTGCGTTAAAAAGTATAATACAAGAAAGAATAACCGATTTTGATGAGCCAACAATTCTAGTGTTAAAGAATTTAAAACCAAGTGTTATATATGGAATAAACAATACAAATATAGTTGGGTTCATATCAGCAAAAGGTTTTTATCACCAACACTCAGGTGTTATTGCGAGAACTATAGATATACCAGGCATGGTTTGTGAAAAAATCTTTGATATAGTCAAAGAAGGAGACTTCGTTAAAATTGACTGTGAAAGTGAAATAGCAGAAATAAATTTAAAATTACAGGAGGCAAAATAATGAGTTATAAAGCATTGTATAGAATATATAGACCGAAAGACTTTAATGAAGTTGCTGGACAAAAACATATAACAACTACATTAAAAAACGCATTGCTTAATGATAGGGTTGCTCATGCATATTTGTTCAGTGGGCCAAGAGGAACTGGTAAAACATCAATAGCAAAAATTTTTGCTAAAGCAGTTAACTGTGTTAAATCACCTACAGATAATCCTTGTAATGAATGTGAAAACTGTAAAGGAATAGAAAGTGGTGTTATTAGCGATATTATAGAAATAGATGCAGCTAGTAATAATGGTGTAGATGAGATAAGAGAAATAAGAGACAAAGTTAAATATTTACCAGGTTATGTTAAGTATAAGGTTTATATAATTGATGAAGTTCATATGTTGAGTACCGGAGCATTTAACGCGTTACTTAAAACGCTAGAAGAACCGCCAGCACATGTAATATTTATCCTATGTACTACCGAACCTCAGAAAGTTCCATTGACAATTCATTCAAGGTGTCAGAGATTTGACTTCAAATCCATCACCACGAAAGATATCATAGGAAAACTGAAAGAAATTATAAAGATTGAAAACATTGATATAGAAGAAGAAGCCATTCATCAAATTTCAATATTTGCAGAGGGTGGTTTAAGGGATGCAATTAGCTTGCTAGACCAAGTAAGAGCATATAGTCCCGAGCATATAACAGAGGATGATGTTAATCAAATCTCAGGAGCGATATCAGTATCTATGCAAATAGAGCTAGCAGATACCTTGATAAAGGGCAATTCCACAAAAGCAATAGAGTTATTAAGTTCTTTGATTACTGAAGGAAAAGAAGTAAGAAAGATAGCTTTTAACCTAATTGAATTCTTCAGAGATGTACTAATGGTTAAGAATTTAAGACGATTAGATGATAGTAATTTGCTATATAAAAATGAAGGTTTTATTAAAATATCTAAAAATATTAGCAACCGTAAAACTTTTTACATGCTAGATATATTAAGTAAGGTTTTTAGTGAAATTAAATGGAGCAACAATCCTAAGATATATCTTGAGTTAGCATTTATCAAGATTACCGATGAAGAAATTGGAAGTGAAGCTAAGTTTATTTCGATCATTGATGATTTAGAAAAAAGAATAGTAGAATTAGAAAATAAAGAGCCGGAAATAATTCGTTCATATAGTGAACATAGCCAAGATGAAGTTCAATTAAAAGAAACAAAAAAAGTTGCTGATAATGAAGAATCTGATTTATTAAAAGACATTCAAGTAAAAGACATTCAAGTCGAAGAACCTGTGGTTGAAAATGTTGAAGTCAAGAAGGCTCAAGAAATAAAAAAACCTGAATTAGAACTTGTAATTAATGAAACTAAAGAAATCGAAAAAAATCTTTGTGACGACTTAAATCAAACATATTCTATTGGGTTTGTGGAATCAGTTTTGAACAATGGGAATAGAGAAGATAAGAATATGATTATTAGCTCGTGGGAAAGATTGAGACGTTCTTCTGTAACTGAAGAAGAAAAACATTTTGCTCAAATTTTAGAAGCCGGGAAAGTTACAGCTAGTTCAATTGAAAAAATTATAATTACTTTTCCAAGTGTATCAATTTGTAATAAGTTGATGGTGCCAGGAAATATTGAAATTGTTAAAAGTGTTTTGAAAAATAATTACCACAGAGATATAGAATATATTGCTTTGCCGGATAATATTTTTGAAGATATAGCGAAGGAATTTACTTCATTATGGCGTCAAGGCAAACGTCAAATTAAATTATCAAAAATTAAATGTGAAGGATTAAAAAATGTTTCACAAGATAAAAAAATTGTTGAAGAAAATATCCAACCTACAATCGTTAAAGATGCTCTTGATCTTTTCGGCGATATAGTAAAAATTAAAGACTAGGGAGACTAAATATAATGATAAATCCACAAATGTTAAAACAAATTAGACAAATGCAAGAAGACATAAAAAAAGTACAAGCTGAAATTAATGCATCTACTTTTTATGGTCAAGCTGGAGGAAATGTAGTTAAGGTTGCTGTAAAAGGAACAAAAAAAGTAGAATCAATTGAATTAAAAAAAGACGAAATTGACTTTGAGGATATTGAAATGGTGCAAGATTTAATAGTAGCTGCACTAAATGACGCATTTTACAAAATCGATAAAGAGTTAGAAGAAACATTAGGCTCAATCACACAAGGTATGAATATTCCGGGGTTGTTTTAAATGATTTTACCGAATGCTTTAGAGGAATTGATTACTGAATTCATGAAGTTTCCGGGGATTGGAAGAAAAACAGCAGAAAGATATGCAATGTATATTGTAAATAACTTCTCCGTAGAGAATACAGAGAAGTTTGGGAATGTATTATTGAACATTAAAAAACTAATTCATAATTGTCCAAATTGTGGATTAATTACGGATCAAGAATTATGCCAAGTTTGTGAGGATACACAAAGAGATAAATCGTTGCTAATGATTGTTGAATCTTCAAAAGACGTATTTTCAATTGAAAAGTCAGGCGAATACAAAGGATTTTACCATGTGTTAAATGGGGTTATTTCTCCAATGGATGGTAAGGGTCCAGAAGACATAAATTTATCTACTTTATGGCCTAGAATCACAGACAATAATATAAAAGAAGTAATAATAGCTACTTCTTCCACACAAGAAGGAGAAACTACATCCTTATATATAAATAGGGTCCTTAAAGATGTAGATATTTTAGTGAGCAGAATCGGGTATGGTGTACCAGTTGGGTTAAACTTAGAATATGCTGATGAGTTAACACTTTCGAAAGCAATTGAAAACAGAAAAAAAATGTAAAAAAATGTAAAAAAAAATTAATATGAAATTAAAGTTGATTTTAGAAAAAAATTGAAATTAGTACTTAAACCTGTTATACTATTATGATATAATAAAGTCAGTATTACATTTGAATAAGGGAGGCAATTATGTTACATAACACATTAGCTTTAATAGTAACTTATAATCTTGCGATTATTGATGATATCCTAGGATTTGTAAACTCAGGATTTAGTTGGATTAATTCACAAGCTTCATGGATGCAATTAGTTATCTATGCAGTAGTAATAATTTTTATACTTGTTGGGTTTTTCGCATTCTTAAAAAAATTTATTAAGGCTTTTTTAGTAATAGCTGTATTAGGCGGAATAGTATATGTTCTAAACATGCAAGGAATAATTAACGCTCAAAGTATTATAGACCAAGTAACTGGTTTGTTCGGGGCATTGGTTAGAACAATTTTATAAGGCTAACCAAAATTTTTGGCTGCCTTTTTTTTTCGAAAAAAATAAAAATATATTAATATTTACATAGAGAGGTTTTTACATGTTTAAAAGAATTTTAGGAGTATTTATATTATCAACACTACTTTTATTGGTTGTATCATGTGGAGAAGTTACAACAACAACGACAAATTATACTTTGCCTGATTTAACTGGAGTTACCAAAACAGAAATAATTACAACTTTAACTGATTTGGATATTAATTATTCATTTCTATATGAAACTAATCAAGATATCGCTGTAGATACCTTTATTAGATATGCAGGCGATGATCAAATAGGAACTACAATAAGTGATGACCATGAAGTTGTAGTAATAATTGCTACTCCAAGAAATATTCTTCCTGATTTAACAGGTATGAGTGAAGATGAAATCATTATCGCTATGAGGAATACAGGAATAGCTTACACATGGGGTTTTGTTTTAGACAATACTATTCCAGATGATACATTTATTAGATATGATGATTCATTAGAAATAGGTTCTTTAGTTCCAAGTAGTTTTGAAATAACTATTATAATAAGTTATAGTCAAGCTCAACTTCCTGATTTAACTGGGATGATTAAAGAAAAAATAGAAAAAGTTCTAAATGACTTAAGTATATTATATTCATTTGAGTATACAGTAGACGATAATTATACAGAAGATAATTTTTCTGCTTATAAAGATATGCAAATTGGTGATTATTACGATGAAGGAGTTGTAATAATAACTTTATTTAAAAATACATTCACAAGCAATTCTACTAGTTTAATAATATCTAAATATGTAGATGGTGGAGATTTAACTGATGACCAAGCGATAGAAATATTTAATCCGACTGATTCAAATATTGATTTAGCAAATTATTATTTAGCTGTTTATGCAAATGGTTCATTAGATTTAACATATCAAATACAATTTGGAGATGTAATATTAGCTCCTGGAGAAACATTTGTAATTGCGAATTCAAGTGCAAATGGAAATATCCTAGTTAAAGCTGATTTAGCTTCTGACGACCTAGTGTTTGATGGGAATGAAACAATCCAAATTTGTTTTTCAAATGGTACTTATATTGACAGTATATATAATATAGGAAATATAGGTTATGTTATGAATGATGAAGTTTTTATAAGAAACGGATCTGTAGTTACAGGAACTAGAGAATATATCTTTAGCGAATGGAATGCATTTATACCTACTTATGTTGAAGTGTTAGGTACACACCCTGTGTCTTTTCCGGAAAAGATGACATTTACTGAAACGTCTAGAGGGTTTTACGATCCACTAGGAGGAATGGACGAAGTTACATTATCATACATTAATGATGGCGACACTGCAGGATTTCTGCCAGATTTCATAGGTTTAGAAAGAGTTAGATTCTTAGGTGTTGATACACCAGAAACTTTCATGAATCCTCCAGAAGATTGGGGATTAGAAGGAAAAGCTTATACTACACTTATCCTTGAAAACGCAGAAAGAATTTACATTCAAAGTGATCCAGATATGGGGTATACCGGCGGTTATGGTAGAACTTTAGGTTTAGTTTGGGTATACTTAGGAACTGAAGTTTTAACAATAGATATTTTAGCTAGTGATGGAGTTACCGTGATGAGAACTGAAAACTTATCAGGTTGGATATTACTGAATTATTATTTAGTATTAAATGGATTTTCATATAATTACTATGGTGGTGATTCAACATTAGTATTTAATAATAGATATATAGTAAGATGGTTCCAAGAAGCAGAAATATTTGCTAGTAACAACGGATTAGGTATACACGAATAATGAGAGTTTTTGGACGAGTATTATATGCAGTGCTTGCAGTAGGTTTTTTCCTTCTTGCATTTACATATTCAAGAGATTTAATGTTATCTAGATATATCGAAGATGTATTTGGCGAATCTCTTACGGATACAAGCTCAGAATTACCGAAATATTATTATTTTTATTCTTCAATACCCGATTATCATAATGATGAACCAGTTATAGAAATTATAGCTGAGGGTTATGAAATATATGGTTACGAAGTAGCGAAGGTAAGTATTGATAACAATAACGAACTAGTTGTTAACGAATATATATATTTACTTATTTATAGTGAAACACAAGATCTTTCAGTAATTGACTATTTCTATTTAGGGAATCAAACAAATGAAGAAACACTAGAAATCAACTTACTAAGATTTAAAACTTTATATCTGTTAAATGGAGTCAATGATTTAGGTACAGTCTATTTATCAAAAGAAGATATAATAGATGGTAACTTTGATCAAATTTATTTAGTTGATGAAGATGACACGAACATTATGAATACATCATTCACAATAGATGAATCAAATTTTATTATTAAAGAGTATATGGAAGCGTTTTACAACGAAAATGGTATTTTGCCGGATATAGGTGATGTTAGTGATATGGCATCAAATAATATATATCCTAATCAAACTCATGTAGCTGATGATTATGTTCATATATTTTATATAGTTATGGGTATTTATTTCGCAATATTAATTATTGTGACTTACTTAATATATTTTAAAAAGACAAAAAGACATTCGATTAATCAAAATGATTAATTTTGGCATTTAGGAGGAAAGTTAAATGGAATTAAGATTAGAAAATTTGACTAAAATTTTCACTAACAAAACGGGGATTGAAACTACGGCTGTTAGTAACCTAGACATTACAATTGAGTCGGGTACATTAGTGGGGTTATTAGGACCTTCTGGTTGTGGTAAATCTACAACTTTATTTATGATTGCAGGACTAGAAAAACCAACTTCAGGGAAAATATTCTTTGGAGATGATGATGTTACAAAATTAGCACCTGAAAAAAGAGGAATTGGATTAGTTTTCCAAAACTATGCATTATATCCTCATATGACAGTGTTTAATAACATTTTATTTCCATTGGAAAACCTCGATGTTCCTAAAGCCGAAGCCTTTAAGAAAGTTAAAGAAATGGCTAATCTTGTAGGAATTGGTGAGCTTTTAGATAGAAAACCTTCACAACTTTCTGGTGGACAGCAACAACGTGTTGCTATTGCAAGAGCACTTATAAAAAAACCAAGAGTTCTTCTTTTAGATGAACCTTTATCGAATCTAGACGCAAGACTTAGATTACAAATGCGTGAAGAAATTAAACGTATTCAAAGAGAAACTGGTATTACAACTATTTTCGTTACTCATGACCAAGAAGAAGCTATGAGTATATCTGATAAAATGGTTGTTCTTGATTTTGGAGTAAAACAACAATATGCTACTCCACAATCAATGTATACGGACCCAGGGAATTTATTTGTTGGTCAATTCTTAGGTAATCCACCAATCAATACTTTTGAAGCGTCAATTAAAAAAGGATATTTAATGATAAATGATAAAAAATTCGTTAAAATAAATGTTCCTGACGGATTATATGATATCGGTATGAGACCTGAGAATTTCCGTGCTGAAAAAGAAGGTTTTGATGTAGATATTAAGGAAATTTATCATGTTGGTAGAGATACAATGGTTCATTTTGATTTTAACGGTCAAAATATTAGAGCTTTAGTAGACTCAGATGATATTAGTAGTAAAGACAAAGTGGTTCACTTATCAATCAAAGAAAGTAGAATATATCTATTCGATAAGGAAACTGGAAAGGTAGTTAATCATGGCTAATCTTCAAAATAAGATCAAAGAATTTTTTGGTAAAATATTGAACGTTATAAAAACATTTTTTTGGAATGTTAGACGTTTCTTTATTAATATCAAAAAACGAATTGGCGATTTTTTAGATAAGCACAATATCAATTTTGTATCAAATTTCCCAAATTGGGCAAAAGCTTTGTTATATTTATCACCGGCATTAATTGTATTAGCAGTATTTACATTTTGGCCAATTATTAATGCTTTTGCTTTAGTAGTTTATGAAAATTATAATATGACTACTGAAACAGTTACGGGATATACAATATTCGGGAATTTTATTACCGTATTGACTGATGAATCATTTATTGTTCCAGCTTCACATACTGGTTCAAGTGCAGTAATTAATACTTTAATCATAGTATTCATCAGTGTGCCTATCTCAGTTTTACTTGCTTTATTTATATCGGCGGCTCTTAACTCAATTAAACCGTTAAAAAGTTTTTTCCAAACTATATATTTCTTACCTTATGTTACTAATACAATTGCAATTGGGTTAGTATTTGCATATATGTTTAGAACCGACGGCGGTTTAGTTAACCAGTTTTTAAGCCTATTTGGAGTTAATGTAGATGGACTCTCTTGGGTAGAGAGTGGAGCGGTTTATTGGCGCTCTATGTTTGTATTGATTTTTTATAGTATTTGGTCGACGTTAGCATTTAAAATCATGGTATTTTTGAGTAGTATTCAAAGTATTGATAAACAATATTATCAAGCAGCAGCTATTGATGCTACATCTAGAAATAGAATATTCACAAAAATTACTATTCCGCTAATTTCACCTATGATATTTTATATTTTAGTAACGTCAGTTATTGGAGCTTTTAAAATCTATAACTCGATTGTTGCATTATTTGGTGTGTCTGGTGCTCCAGCGGGTGTGGATTACAACTTACAATCAATTGTAATGTACATTTATCAATTTATTGACGGAAGCAACGCAGGTAATTTATCTGTAGCTGCAGCTGGATCATTAATATTATTCGCGATTATTTTGGTGCTTACATTAGTTCAAATGCAAGTCAGCAAAAAACGCGTGCATTATTAAGATGGGAGTGAAAATATGAATAAACAATTATTTGAAAAGTCAAATAAAGTAGAAAGATATACTTTATTTATTGATTTTCTTGCTATTGCAGCATACATTACTCTTTTCTTAGTGTTATTTAAAATGCTTTTGCTACCTGATGTTATTGATGGAAGCATGGATCTAGATAATCTTCAGTTTATGGAACCAACATATCAGTTCTTAGGTAGAACGTTATATAAAGAAGGAATTAATACAATCATTTCTTTAACTATCGCATTTATGTTAATTGGGATACCAATGTTCTTTATTAATCTTAAAAAAGTAAAGAATAGAACAATTTATGAGGTAGATTCTTATGTAGCTGGTTCTAAATTCTTCCAAGGTATTATTAATTTACTATCATTTAATCCAATTAGTTGTGGATTAAGAATATATAATATGTTTATCTTAGTTAAATTTGTTAAAGGTTACAATGCAAAAGAGTTCTTTAAAAGTATTTGGCCAGCAGTAAAAGCTTATTTTAAAAAATTATTTACCAAAAAAGCAAAAGAAAGCACTGGAGGTCTTGATGAATACTCTGTTTCTATTAAAAAAAGTATTAGACGCCAAAGTGTAACTACTGTACTTAGAATGTTATTTACATATATTTTCTTAGTATTTATGGCATTTATAATTATTATTCCATTTTACTGGATGATAATTACTTCATTAAAAGATTTCTCAGGAGCAACTTCGGCTACGCCAGAATTTTTTATTAATATTTCTAGAATGAACTGGGTTAACTACAAAGTTGTATTAACAGAACTTAACTTTGGTTTATACATTAGAAATACTGTAATTGTAGCATTATTCTCAACAGCCGGTACTGTTCTTACTACTGTATTAGCTGCGTATGCATTTGCTAGAATCGAATTTAGAGGGAGAGAGTTATTATTCTCGATCTTAATTATGACAATGATGATTCCTGGTGAATTATATATTATTACAAACTTTATTACAGTAAGTAAAAACGGATTTGGTTGGGTTGGTATGCCTTCCGGAGAAAATAATTATTTTGTAGCAATGATAATTCCATTTGTTACTAGTATCTCATATATTTTCTTCTTAAGACAAAGCTTCAAACAAGTTCCAGAATCATTATATAAAGCAGCACGTGTTGATGGATGTAGTGATTTTAAATTCTTAATGAGAATTATGGTTCCAATCGCTAGTCCAACGATCTTCACAATTACTATCTTGAATGTATTTAGTTCATGGAATGCATATATTTGGCCACGAATTATTACTGGTGTTGGAGGTCAAGAAGGACAAGCTTATTGGTTGATTTCAAATGCCTTGAGAGATACCGCATTCGTTTTAGATAACGGACGTGTTATGTATAACCTTCAAATTGCAGCTAGTACATTGGTTACCGTTCCACTATTAATTGTATTCTTTATGTTTAGAAAATACATTATGAATGGAATTGGTAGATCAGGAACTAAAGGTTAAGAGGGGGAATATATATGAAAATTAAAAAAATCGGAATATTTGTCTTAATGATTTGCTTATCCTTAGTTATGGTAAGTTGTAAAGACATAGAAAATTTACCTCCTCAAATAGTACAAGTAGTTGATGGAGAATTATTAAGTATTACAAGTATAACTTATGAATACACTAAAGGAACTGAATTCGATCCAGGAGTAATGATTCAAAATATAGTGAATAATCAAAAGATAATCGCTGTTGATTATGATCAATCTGAAGTTGTTTGGGGACAAAATAGAGATTACGAAGATATTTCTGATAGATTTGAAGTAACGTCTTTCTATGATATATGGGAAGAAGGCGACGATGCGAATTTTGATGGAGTTGTAAATGATGATGATTCAGCATTTATCGGTGAAATAAAAACCGATGTTGATGGAAATGAACTTTATGATTCAGGAAAAATTTTCTTACTCGAAGTATTAGGAGTTAATTTAGATTTTACTATGATAGTTATAGACGACGATGGAGCAAAGACTCAAATCTCGGGAACAATTGTCGTTGTTGATCCTGTATCTTAATTGAATATCATAGATTAATACAAAAATTATATGATTTAAATAGTTATATATATAAAAATATATTATAATATAGATGAAGACTTTTTCTATTTAGGAGGAAAACATGAAAATTAATAAAAAAATTTTAACATTTTTAATGTTATTATTCTTTACATTTATTGTAGTTGGTTGTGGTGAAGTAACTACCAATATAACTACTCAAGGAGAAACTACAACAAGTAATGTTTCTACTGGTGGTACCCAAATTCAATCTACCACTACAGAAGACCCAGGGCAAATGCCTGTATTCACGGGGTTATTTACAAAACAAACATACTATCGTGGTTCTCAAGAACTAGATTTATTAGCTGGTGCAAAAGCTATTGACCCAGAAGATGGAGAATTAGATATCCAAGTTGAAGGAGCTTTTACAACTTTAAGATTGGGTTCATACGATATTTATGCTTACGCTATTGACAGTGACGGAAACATTGTTACTGAACTAATAGTTTTAACTGTTAAAGATATAAACGGTTATTCTATTCCTGATACTTTAACTTCAGATCCAATAACTATTGATTTATGGCATTCAAACGGATCAACTGTTGAAAATGCACTTAAACTATATGCTGAGGATTTTAATGTAATATATCCTAATGTAACGGTTAATATTATTAAAAACGGAAACAATTATGATGAATTGCGTCAAAATGTTATTAACGCTATTAGAGGTGGGCAAATTCCTAATATCGTTCAAAACTATCCTGACCATGTGATGGAATATATTAATAATGAAGCTTTAATATCTCTTACTCCATATATTATGCATGAAACTTTTGGATATAATTCAGCAGTAGAATCAGAATCTTTCACTGATATATTATTAAGTTATAGACAAGAAAATTCACAATATACTACTGATGGTGAATATTATTCATTGCCATTTAACAAATCAACAGAAGTTATGATTTATAATAAAACTATGTTTGATATTTTAATAGCTGATGGAGTGATTGATGAAATGCCTACCACTTGGCAAGGTTTATTTGATGTAGCTGATGATTTAA
>Ga0307992_1001834_pt1 | contig 12392 bp, 14 predicted proteins | sample EllFjometagen133_FD_203162 | JGI IMG/M metagenome (GOLD analysis project Ga0307992, IMG submission 203162) | Marine microbial communities from Ellis Fjord, Antarctic Ocean - #133 | ecosystem: Environmental > Aquatic > Marine > Unclassified | place: Southern Ocean | collected 2014-10-08
AAAAGCAAATGTTGCTTTTTATGGCTACCTAATCTATGTTGCTTGTTTATTGTTAATTGTTTATTACTATTTACATTATACATAATTTTTTCCTCTTTTTGCAATTATTTTATGCTGCTTATAAAGCGACCTAATCTAAAAATCAGCAGGACTTCTTGCACCCTTTCCGCCATGATCAATCACATGTGTATAAATTTCAGTTGTTTTACTTGAACTACTATATCCTAGGAATTCTTGTATATACTCTAAAGTTCTTATTTGCTCTATTATCATAACATTTCTCTTAATCACTAATACTGCTTTAAGTATAAATATTTTAAAATAAAATGTCAAGTGTTTTTTTGAATTATTTTATAATAGTTTGGTTATGTAAAGTTAGACGACGCCTCTTTCAATTTACGATGAAGTTAAAACGGTCTGTAAACCCTGATATTATTGCTATTTCGGCTATTATTTTTATACATTGTTGTATGGCGTTATTTGCTTATCATCTGGTGTTTATTTGATATTTCAAAATCCTAACTCATTTACTTTCTGAATATTCAAATATTCCATTTTGATAATCAAAACTTATTACTCCATTCAAAAATAGACTATTACCAATTCTTCCGTTTAAGTGAATTAAATTTCCCTTGGAAACTTCAATTTTACTAACACTTATCTCCGAAAGATTGAATATGTAATTGCCTATAAAAAAACTAAAATTTTCAATTATACCCTCTTTTGCCCTTAGGTTTTTATTAACGCCGAAAGATGTAACGGTCTTTTCTGAACTTACTTTTTGTTCTAATTTCTTTGTTGCATTATCAGATAATGATATTCCTTTTGCACCAGTATCAAATTGTAAAAATAACTTAGAGCCATTTATTGCTGTTGTAGTGACAAATGGGCTTTTTATTCCATTTAACATCTCTCGGTTTCGATTCTTCTTTTCAGATCTGCTCAATAGAATATTTTTATTTTTATAATCTATCGTTACTTTTAATTTTTGTAATAAACTCCAACCTATTATTCCGTCAATTTTATATACAGTCATTCCTAAAATTTTAAGTTTTAAATTATCAGAAACAAAAATAGGGTGATTTAATATTGTCAGGTTATTTATTTTTAATTCCCTAATATAGGCAGGTGATGCACTATTTTTTTTGAGAACATTATTAGCATCTCGCATTCCTATTGCACTACTTCCTTGCGTAATTCCACATTCTTTTGCTACTTCGGATGAAACAGCACTGATTGAAACTCCTGTATCAACAATAAAGTATTTTTTCTTTCCATTTATTAGCACTTCAACTATAGGTGTATTACCATAATTGAACTTTTGTATTGGAACAAAAATGCTATCTTCTAAAGGAAATATTATTTCTTCCTGAGGAAAGTTATAATAGTCCTTTACACTTTCATATCCAATAGGAAAATTGCCTGTCATTTCTACAAGACTCATAAAATCATCCCACTTCGTATGATAAAAATAGTATTCGTATAATATGGATAAAGCATCTTCATTATAAATAGAGTCAGTTCGCCATAACTCTGTTAATATTTTTTCTGCTTTAATTACTTTCTGGGTCAGTAATAACTCATAACCCTCTATTAAATTTTCTTCAGGAACAGATAAGGGGAATTTTCTGGCAGATAAAAAATCATTATTTGCAACCGCTTCTTTCCAATCTGTATAAATAGTTAAATGCTTTCCATTGTTTACATATTGTTTTTTTGTTATTACCACCTTTTGGGAACTACAACCAAATATAAGTATCAAAAAAGTGAGTAACAGAAAATAATTCTTTTTCATATTAATAAATGATTCTTGTCTCATTTTGCTTCCTTTTTTTAATTTGCGGTAACGGTTTGTGTATGGTTTGTGGCGGTTTTCGAAGCACAATTTTTCTGTTTTTGATGATGTTTATTTATTGCTAAATTGCTCATATCTTGCTCTTTATCAGCCATAAACTATATACCATGTTATGGGCTGGTTTTTCATTACCATCAAATTATTTTTCTTTTAAAATCGCTGTAAAATATAATACTGCACCATTTTTATATGATTTGCTTTCAAAGTTAAAACCATATTTTTTGAAAATCTCATTCCATTCTTTTTCCGAATAAAGTGTTCCACGAATTTTACTCTTTTCTGGTTTTCTCTCAGGAATTGGGACATTACAAAAAAAAGTCGAATTAGTTTTTAATATTTTCCTTAATTCTTGTAAAAATAAGTCAATGTCATCAAAAAAATTCAAGGATAAATTACACACTGCAAAATCAAATGTATTTTCATTAAAAGGTAATTTTTCAGCAATTGTATTCCATAGTTCAAAATTCTCAAATCCATTTTTCTTAAATCTCAAATTAGCTTTTTTCAATAATCCTTTACTTATATCAACTCCAACATATTTATTATCATTAGGTAAAAAGTCAGATAAAGTTCCGCTTCCTGTTGCTATTTCAATAATGTTTAGATTATGAATATTTTTAAATTCCTTTTTTAATATCTCAAAATGTTTATCAATATTGCCATTGAATAGTTTCGGGAAAATAGATTTCTGCATTATCCTATCATACAGGAAAGAAAAAATATCACCAAGCCAAGGTTTAAATTTCTTAATTTTTCCGTTTTTGTCTATTAAATAATTTATTTCTTGTTTTGTAATAGTAGAAAATTCTTTTTTACTGTCTTTTTTATTCATTGTTCAATCTTTCCTCAACTTACCCATAACGGTAAGTATATGAAAAATAAGCGATTTCAAAGCACAAATCTTTCAAGTTACAAGAAAATTGAAGCGAGCTACAACCCTTGAATTTACTACTGGCACGGCTATTATTTTTATACATTGTTAGCTGCTGGCTTTTTAGTTTCTATTTCTTATTAAAAAGGTTGATTGTGGTATTTTATGATTCAAGCGTCTTAAGATGTTCTAGATACTGTTCGCTGAAATCTATCTTAATCTCTACCCATAAAGGAAGGTGATCACTTGCTTGAAAAGTACGCCATTCTAAATAATACTCAATAAGAGAGGCTTCAGAACTATTTGCTTCATCAAGGCTTTTAATTTGCCTTACAAGTTTTTTCCTTTTAGTCTTTGAAGTTTCTATTTCAAGAAGTTCTTGTACTCTTTTTCTTTTTTTACCAATCATCTTTTTTATGATTGGTTTATAAATTGTAAAATCCTCCTTTCGGAAAATACTATTGAAAAACTGAATAACTCTATCATCTCGATTAGGTTCTAAAAAAACCAATTCATTTTTCTTTGAACGAAAAGATATCTGATCGTAGAATTTTGTTTGATCTCTATTACTGCCTTTTCGATTCTTAACAGTCTTGAAACCATTAGCTTCTAAGGCATTGAATCCATCGCTTCCTCGCTCTTTAATGTTAAAATCTCCAACTAAGATATGGTTAGAATCACTATTCTTAGCCTCTCTGCCTAGATATCTTGCCACAGCATTAATTTCATCTACTCGTCTTTTATACTGAGGTGTGTTACCTCTATTGGATCCGAAGAAAATATGAACGGTAGAAAAATAAAACTTGAACCAGCCCGATTGAAATTCTGCCCCGAATGGTGTTCTAGAAAATTGACGTTTTCTTCCTGCCGCTTCGCTAATCATTAATTTGTCGGGCAATACAATTTCTCCAGCTATTCCAGAAAAACGAACTTTATTTTTGTTGTATATGAAGCCCAATCTTTCCTGATTTCCACCTACGGAACTGTGTGTAACATCAGTAACTATATAATCATAGTTTGCACCTAAAATGCGCATAAGTTTCTTCAATGGCCAAAGATCTACGCATATTTCCTGAATTGCAATCACATCAAAACGCGAGATTATTTCTGCAATATAATAAAGAGACTCTGTTAAACGTGGACCATAATTAAATCTATCATCATCGAAATTTCGAATGTTCCATGTTCCAAGAATTAATGAGCTAGTCATCTGTTTTTTTGGAAATTTCTCATCCTCCATCTGTTGACGAAGTCGTTGCAAGCCTTCAATAGTTCGATTTCGGTCAGAAGGTAATAACTTTTTAAGGGGGCTGTAATAAGGCATATTTATAAGTTTAAATTCTTATTTGGTGGGATAACAACAATTGTGTATATTTTTCTTTTATCATTTCTTAATCTCCTTTTAAAAAAAATCATCAACAGGATTTTTTATTTGCCGCCATTGCGATCCGCCAGCCGGCGGAAATGCTTCGGCAAAGCAATTTTTATATGGATTAATCCAATTAAACAAAAATATAATATGGTTTAAGTTGCAAACTTAAACCAGTGCAGTTTTTACAGACAATACATATATATAATTCCCCCGAAAAGTTATTGATTTTATTTTAAAAAAGGCAAACAAGTTTATTATCTTGTTTGCCTTATAATATTATAATTCTATAAAATTATTCTTTACTATCTTTACTGTCTTTACTATCTTTACTGTCTTCACTATCTTTACTGTCTTCACTATCTTTACTTGAAACTTTTTTTGCAGTGTTCCAACCCCTTATTACGCAATAATCTGCTTTTTCCCAAGTATCTTCAGAAAAGTATCCTCCAGCTCCACCTTTCATTATAAAAGGGAAAGGTTTTTTATATTTAACATTCTCCGGTTGATTATTTTCTCCGTATTCAGATAAACCTAAACCACCTTTCAGTTTCAGTCCATTAGCATCGTAAAAGTAAGCTGTGATACCAAATCCTCCCATATCTTTAAGTGGTTTTTTCCTAAATTTTGCAGGTTTGTATATTGCTGTTCCTGTTATTTTTATTATATGTTCCCCTTCATCCCATCCTTTATCTCCAATATATTTTTCCATTTTACAGTCAATAATTTCTACCTTACCTTCTGTAAGGGCTTTTTTTACCAGAGCTTTTGCATCATAAACATCAGGCACATCTTGCGCATTTACTTTTGGTACTAATACACAAGCAAAGAACACTATTGTTAATAGTGTTAAACTTTTTAAAACATTTTTACTTTTCATAATTTTTCTCCTTATTTTTATTTTTCCCTACTCGTATGGCTTTTCAGTCAAACCCCGTTTTTTATAGTGGTTCTGGTCTCCACTTTTTGTTTTTTTGTCACATTGGGTGGTTAGCCCTTTATTTGACCAGAATGTCGTTTTTTAAACTTGTCCATAACGTTAGTATAAACGGACAATTCCGTTTATATCTCTTATATCAAATTCCCATATCATTCAAAGGATTTTTAATGTTTTCCAGCCCTTTTCTGGTGATATGAGTATAAATTTCTGTTGTTTTACTTGAACTACTATATACTAGGAATTCTTGTATATACTCTAAAGTTCTTATTTGCTCTGTTATCATAACATTTCTCTTAATCACTAATACTGTTTTAAGTATAAACATTTTAAAATAAAATGTCAAGTGTTTTTTTGAATTATTTTGTAATAAATTAAATTTTATTTTGTTTCAATATTTTAATAATTTGTTTTGCTTTCCAAGGCAATCCTCAATATGCCAAGTAGGATGGTTTTTTAAATATTCGCTATTTTCTTCTGTGTAAATTTTTTCAGTCATAATATTATTTTTTATTATCAATTTTTTATTATTCTATTTTATAGTTCGTTATGTAATTTTATCAAGCTTTCGTTGTTAGGTGTTTTTATTATAATGTATAAGTACGATTCTTGGTTTTATTGATTTAGCAGTTATTAAAAGCAAGGCAATAGTAATAATTATTAAAATAGATATTTGAATAGTTAAACGACAAGATTCAATGACAGAGTTATAAAGATAAAGATTTTTATTATAGCTACTAATAGACTTTTTATGATTATCAAATGAACTACTAATATATGCCCGACTTGGTGGAAAAAATAAAGAATGATAACCTAGAAATATTCTGTGATTATCTGATTGGGCTATTCTTATGCCAGTATATGGGGGAAACATTAAAATAAGAATTAATAACATTGATGAAATTATTATAATTGTTTTATGAATTTTACTCATGATAAATAACCTTTTTATAGTAAATTTCTATACAGCTAACGATGAACTCACCGACTGCGAGCTTCAATGCGCATATCTAATGTATTTCCAAATACGTATCGAAAAATCGAAAATCTCAAAATCACCGAACAGCTCTCGCAGTCAGGTGAATGAATTTGTTAGACTATTTAAGTATCAGATAATCATTACTTTATAATCAAACATTCCCTCACACTACTAAACTCTCCGGCATCAATTCTGTAAATATATATTCCTGAACTTACATTCTCTGCATTCCAATTAACTGAATAATATCCGGCATTTTTATACTCATTAACAAGTGTTTCAACCAATCTTCCGGTAATATCATAAATAGATAACTTTACATGGGTTGATTTTGGTAATTGATATAATATAGTTGTACTCGCATTAAACGGATTAGGATAATTCTGTTCCAATTCAAACTTTTGCGGTAGTGATTTCTCATTGTCACCAACACCAATGCCTGCCTCGACATCCCGTACTAGGCGTACATAATTGTAGATTCTAATTGCATCACCCTGTGGGCCATGTCCGATAGGATAATCATCCGGATCACCTGTTTTGGGATCGCTGCGCTGAGCGCCGGCACCGTGAACATCCTGCCATGTATTCATATAGCCCATCGCCCGGCCGAAACTTATATAAGCTGCAAATCCTCCGGCAACAGCTGACCAGTTACTATGCGTTGTGCTGGTCCAATAACAGGCATAATCTGCCTGACCGGCTTCATTTGTAATTTCAGTACTATTGAATAACGGATCAATGGCTGCAGAATTAGTCGTTCCGGGTGAGCGGGTATAATCAACTATACTTTGTAATTCTTTAACATTGGGAAGTCGCCAATCAGAATAACCGGCATATTCCATATTTTCAGCATAACTTAATGCATCTTCCCAAATCATGCCAATTTTGCTATCGTTTTGCATCCACATTAGTCCGGTAGCATTATCAGTGATTGTGCTGTCACCATTATCGGAAAAATCATTTATTCCATATTCTGGGTTTCCACGTACATACGTAACAAAGAAGGTTTTATCTCCCGGGCCAAAGGGCATTTGTAAGCCATAACCCTTTATGCGTCCGTCAGCAAAATTAACTCCGAACAACAACTCTCCATCCACATACATATTTGAGCTGGCATATTGTGAATCAATGATACGTTCCCCTGCATCTGTATCTCCATAAGCAAAATCAAAGTAATCTGTATCGATAAAAGGAACCAGACCTTCGGTTGAAGTTCCTTCATATCCGCTTGGATCAACGCCGCTGAATAGGATAAGCGAATATTGTTCTTTAATTGTTGGTAATCGCCAAGCAGTATAACCAGCAAGGTCATACGTTTCTACCCCGGCAACCGCTTCAGCATAGGTCTTTTTATCAGAGGCGTCTATATCACCGTCGCCGTCCATGTCAGGACTTTTTGCCCACATTAATCCGGTTACATTGTCGGTGACAGTTCCGTCGCCGTTATCGGTGTAGGATGGTTGGTTGTTGTTGAATTGGGCATCTTGACCATAGAAATCCGCCCCGGCAGTTGGGGCAGAAATTTCACTGGAATTATCATAGAATTTAGTTTGACCTGTATCCACTACTTTGTAGGTCTGGCTGAATGACGTGTGCTTGCCTATTAAAATTACGAGAGATAAAGTTAAAATTCTGGAAAGAAAATGTTGTTGGTACATGTTGAACTCCTTTAGATTATATTTTTCTTTTATCATTAATTCCTCCTATTCAAAAAAATCATCTACCGGATTTTTAATCTTGCTAATTGCATTTTTTGAAACATGCGTATAAATCTCAGTTGTTTTACTTGAACTACTATATCCTAGGAATTCTTGTATATACTCTAAAGTTCTTATTTGCTCTGTTATCATAACATTTTAATTTAAACATTTCAAAACCAAACACCAAATATTTATTGAATTATTTTGTAATAGTTTGGTTATGTGAAGTTAGACGACGCCTCTTTCAAAGTTGCAAGAAAGTTGAAGCAGGCTGCAACCCATGAATTTACTACTATCTTGGCTATTATTTTTATACATTGTTGGCGGCTGTTTTTTTCTTAATTTACTTTTCTCCATGTGTTTTTTTCTCAACCCAAAAGTTAAGAAAAATGGCAACCATAAAGACTATAAACATAAATCCAAGGAAAGCCTCAATCATTGAAATTATCTTAATAATATCAGAATTAGGTTGAATATGTCCAAAACCAACGGTTGTTCCAATCATAAAACTGTAATACAAAGAATCTATTAAGGTCATTTTTTGATTAAAGGAATCAACATCAATTATTGATAGCGTAAAATAAATACTTGCAAATCCAATAATAATCAATATAGCTTCAAACATCAATTGTGATATACTCAACTTATGTTCAGGAGTCTTCTGAATTGCTAATTTTCCATCCTTAAACTCAAGATTTGAGGTTATCTCAAGAATTATGCAGATTGTCATTATAGAAGATAATATCAAGGAAGCATAAATGAAACCATTAATTGATAATTTAAAGCAATAACCATATAAAAACAGCCACCAAATATCATATAATTGAAAAGGTAATTTCCATACTATGCCAACTCCAAATTTTGAAATCAATGCCATTCTCAAAAGGAAAACAGGAAAGTTAATCACAACAAATATTATGTTGAAAATACCTTTAATTTGAGTAATTAAAAACGGCTTAATCTTTTTTAGTTCATCGATATCAGCAGCAATATCTTCTTCATTTTCTTTTGTATCATTTTCAATCGAATCATTAAAATCTTTAACTTTTAGCTTAGCTTTTTGACTTTTAATAAAGTCCTTTACTTTAGGGAAGGAAATTATCAATGATAGAAATATTAATGCAAAATATGTTATTAGAATTATCATACCACTTGTCTATAAATAATTTTCAAAAGTTTTATTTCATTGGTTACATCTTTCCATTTTGGCACCGCATCAAAATTGCCGCTAACGGTTGATGGTATGGTGTCGTGCGGGATTACGAGGCTACTTTCCTATCAGTTTACACCGACTTTTTTTACAAGCCACAAACGCTCGCAAACCGCTAAAACCCGCATGCACTATACCATGTGTTGGCGTTTCGTTATTTTTTTTCTTCGGTTTCTTTCTTTTTATTTTCTAGTTCTTGCTCAATTTCTTTCAGTGGTACATCTAAAAGAGGTGTATGCCTTATCTGTCCAGTTGTTAGATACTGCAAAATCTGACCATATTTTACAGTACCGTTCTGACGATTAAGTTTGGATGCCAATAATTGAATATAATCCAATTCTGGTGTAACATTCACCAAACTCAACAACTCTTGTCCAATTTTTGTAAAAACTAATACTTGCAATTGCTGTTCAGATTTGTTTTCAAGCTTATTTTGTATAACGCAAATATTTCCAATAATAAATACAACTTGACTCGATGCATTATCAGTTTTCCCAATTTTGAATTGTAAATCATTTGCAGTAATGAAGTCTAATTCTTCTAGTAATAATCTATCATTAAAGTTTAGCTTGTATTTTTCCTCAAGAATTTTTTCATTATTAAAATTAAGTAGAAATGAAACTCCTCCCGATTTTATACTTAAAGAAGCAAATTTCATAAAAACTTGAGCTTCTTCTTTGGATAAATTTCTAAGAATATCTAATGTTCTTAACGAATATGATTTCGGTTTTTTGATTTCACCAGCTAATATTCTGCCCCATAATACTTGCATTTCATCATTTGAAATATCTTCCGCATAATTAAAAAATCTCGTTGTCCAATCTTCATCAACAGGTTCTTCTGATACAGTTGTTTCTGATTCCAAGTTTTCCGCTGCTTTTTGTGTTATACTCTCAATATTTTTTTGTCGTTTCTGTTCTTCGAAATCAATCCTTTGCTGGGTTCTATCTTCAATGGATAATTCTTTCTGTATTGAACTACTGTCTAATGACATTAAACTTAATTTCTCATCATTATATCCAATTTGTTTCAAATCCTGTTGATTGTCTCGTATTGCTTGGGATATAACTTTTATTTCATATGCTTTTGCATCAGCAGTCTTACGAATCAGATATGGTTTACTTATAGCTCCAATTCCTTGAGAAACAACCTCAATAAGTTTTTTTAATGGTTCACTAAGTCCTGTCAAATCTTTTATATCCATGATGTTTCTATTTTTTTATAATGAACGCCAACGTTAGTGTATGTCTAAGAGTAGACATATATTTCCTTTAGATTTTGCATTATGGTAGATATATGATGCTGATTTGGTAGTATATGTCTACCTTTAATAATCATTAAAGCTCCAAATTATCAATAGGACTTTTTATTTTATCCCAACCTTTTTTTGTTATGTGAGTATAGATCTCAGTTGTTTTACTTGAACTACTATATACTAGGAATTCTTGTATATACTCTAAAGTTCTTATTTGCTCTGTTATCATAACATTTCTTTTAATCACTAATACTATTTTAAATATAAACATTTTAAAATAAAATGTCAAATGTTTTTTTGAATTATTTTGTAATAGTTTGGTTATGTGAAGTTAGACGACGCCTCTTTCAAGTTACAAGAAAATTGAAGCGAACTACAACCCTCTAATTTACTGCTATTTCGGCCATTATTTATACACAATGTTATATGCTGTTTTTTTTATTTTTCTAATCTTACTTGTTATTTTTCAAACATTTTTAATTGTTTCGCCATTTCTTTTTCTTGTTTATTATATTCTGGAAATAAATCATTTTTATTATTTCTAAATTTACCTGTATTTTCGCCATTTCTTTTTCTTTCCTTAAAAGTTTTATTTACAATATGTTTATGTAATTCTTTATCTACGATTTTTTTTTCTAATATTGCATTTTCAAGCCTATGTTTAGATGTATTTATATATTCATTAGAAATATCAATTCCAACATATTTTTTATCTAATAATTTAGCTGCAACAAGTGTTGTTCCACTTCCACAGTAAGGGTCTAAGACAATTCCATCTTCACTATTTAGAATTGAATATATTATTCTTGTTGGTAAAATGAGAGGAAAAGGTGCAGGATGTTCATTATTTCTTTCAGGTGGGAATCGCCAAATTGATGTTAATAGAGCATGCTTAGATTCTAATTCTTTTCCTATTTTATTATTATTAATAGGCTTGTATAACCAATAAATTCTTTCTTCAACTTGCCAAAATCTCCAACCTCGTATATTTGCTGCTATCATTCTATTCCATATAATCTCTTGACGTATAGTCCATTTTGTTTTTTGTAACCACTCCATCGGATGTATCATTCTGCCTTTTTCCCAACGAATTTTATGATTATAAAAAAAAGCACCTCCATCTTTTGTTACCCTGAATATTTCATTCAGAACTTCAATTTGATTGTCTTGATAATCTTCTTCGGTTTTAATATCTCTTATTGAATCGTATTTTACATTTTTTACTAACCAGCCCTTATGCTTTTCTTGTTTATTATATGGTGGTGAGGTAATACTTAAATCTATTATATTGTTCTCTATTTTTTTTATTTCTGTTAAAGTATCCCCTTGAATAACCTTATTTATTATATTATTATTCATTATTATAGACATGTTAATAAAAATTCAAAGAATTTTTTATTTATGTAATCTTTATAATTCTCTAATTCACTTTTCGTTAATAAATAAACTATTCTTAAATTATTTGCTTCAATAAAATTTAAATAATTAAAATCAGCACTTCTCAAGTATTGTCCTGGAATATCTCCTTTTGGAAATCTTTTATATAATTTTTGTCTTAATTTATCAATAAAAGGTTTGTTATCAAAAAAGAACTCTAAAATATAAATTAGTTTACCATCAACAAAACCGCTAATCAGCATACTTGGATTTTCTTTAATATCTCGTTTTAACCTTGCAAAAGTATAATCTGAAAAATTACCACTACCATTTAATTTTGCTGGTTGAGATCTTCTTTCTCCTTGTTTATATTTTTTTAGGCCCTCTGTGTTGTAATTTTTAGGTTTGGCTTCACATTTTATAGTTTTACCTTTTGTAATACTGCTTTGTTTATATCCATTGTAACCTATTTTCCCTTCTAAATGTTGGTATCCAGAAAGAGATACTGTAATATATTCTCGCAAAGTAGAAGAATTTTTATCATTTATATATGTTGTAAGTAAATCAATTAAAACTGAAATTAAATTATTTTTAGATTTTTCTAATAACAATTCGTTTAATTCTTTATGCGATCTTGTAGCATAATATTTTACTATTTGTGCTAGATCCTGGTTCATATATATTTTTTCAATAAAGTTAAACCATTTTCTTTAAATAAAAAATACTTACATATAACGTAAATGTATGTGTAATTACTCTTAATTTTATTGTATCTTATCATTTTATGTCCTTTAATTTCCCAATCTCTATTATTGTTAATAATATAACCATTTCAAAAC
>Ga0307992_1001835_pt1 | contig 12389 bp, 12 predicted proteins | sample EllFjometagen133_FD_203162 | JGI IMG/M metagenome (GOLD analysis project Ga0307992, IMG submission 203162) | Marine microbial communities from Ellis Fjord, Antarctic Ocean - #133 | ecosystem: Environmental > Aquatic > Marine > Unclassified | place: Southern Ocean | collected 2014-10-08
CAAGGGACTGCTTAAAAAGAAAGAATTAAAAAGCCAAGAAAAAGATTTATTTAAAAAAATAAAAAAAATAATTTAAAAACTACATTAAAAGATAAATAAAAAAATGGAAAAAATGTTAAATCCCAGAAGTATCGCAGTTGTAGGTGCTTCCGATAAAAAAAACAAAATAGGCAATATTTTAATTAAAAATCTTAAAAATAAAAAATACACCGGGTCTATTTTTCCAATTAATCCTAGGCATAAAATTATTGAAGGATTAAAAGTTCATTCTTCATTAGCAGAAGTTGACAAGAAAATTGATTTGACCATTATTGCTTTGCCCGCTTTTTTGGTTTTATCGATAATAGATGACTGTATAGCTAACAAAATAAAAAATATTGTAATTATTTCAGCTGGTTTTGCTGAAAGTGGAGCTGACGGAGCAAGACGAGAAGCAGAATTAAAAAAAGTAGCTGAAGAAAATGAACTAAATATCTTAGGACCGAATTGTTTGGGTTTCGTAAATACTCATAAAAATATTAATGCCTCTTTTGCTAAAAAAGAAATCCCAGCTGGAAATGTTGGTTTAATCTCGCAATCAGGTGCTTTTATCACTGGCTTGCTTGATATTGCTAAAGAAGAAGATTTGGGATTCTCTCACGTAATTTCTTTGGGAAACAAAACCGTTTTGGATGAAATTGATTTTTTGAAATATTTAGCAGATGATCCCAAGACTAAAGTAATCGGATTGTATCTGGAGAATATTAAAAAGGGACGGCTTTTCTACAATGAAGTTTCCAGGATAACCAAAAAGAAGCCAGTTTTAATTCTAAAAGCAGGAAGCTCTCAAAAGGTTCAGGAGGCTATTATGTCTCACACCGGAGCGATGGCGGGAGAAATAGACGTTCTTAAGAAGGCTTTTCGGGAAGCCGGAGCATTGTATTTTGAGAACATCGCTAATTTTTGGCAAACTTTAAAAATTTTTAATAATCATAAATTACCGCAAAATAATAAAGTCGTTATTTTAACTAACGCTGGAGGTCCAGGGGTTATCGCTACTGATTTGATTGAGAACAAAAATAATCTTGATTTTTATAATTTTAGCGCCAAAGAAAAAGAAAAAGTTCAAAAAAAATTGCCCGTTGCTGCTTCGGTTGAAAATCCAATTGATATTCTAGGAGATGCTGATTCTAAGCGCTACGAAATATTATTAGACGAGTTGATTAAAATTAAAAAAATTGGAACAATTCTGGCACTGATAACACCTCAGGCTCAAACTGATACAACTAATATTTTGCAAATAATAAAGAAGAAAGAAATCAAAAGCCCTTTTCCGATTATTCCGATTTTAATTGGGGCTAAGGTTAAAAATGCTTTTCAATTCCCACGGGAAGTTATTGATGCTTTGGAACAGCTAAATAATTTTCAGCAATTTCAAGAAAATATTTCAAAAATAAAGAAAGAACCACTTAAGTTTAGTGTTTTGGCTTCGGCTAAGATTAAAGATTTTGTAAATATTGCTAAAGAAGAAAAAAGAGGGGTATTTTTTTACGAAGAATCATTGGAACTTATGCGATATTATGGGATAAATGCTTTGAAAGCCCCGTTGATTGATGCTGATTTTAAAATTTCAAAAATTCCCAAAAAATTAGTAATGAAAATTGATGACCCTAAAATTCTTCATAAAATGGCTCAAGGTGGAGTAATAACTGGAATTAAAGGACCGCAAGAATTTAAAAGCAACTTGCAAAAACTTCGCAAAAAATTTAAAAATCAAAAAATTATCATTCAAGAACAGGTCGAAAAAGGAACTGAAATAATAATTGGTTTAAAAAAAGACTCAAACTTTGGACCAGTTTTGATGTGTGGAATTGGTGGGATTTTAACGGAAATCTTTGATGAAAAATTTTTGTGGATTTTGCCAGTTAATAAGGCTGAGATTAAAAAGGATTTGAAGAAATCAAAACTAAAAAGAATTTTTGAAAAAGAAGAATTAAATTTTAATTCTTTAGTAGAAGAAATTGAAAAAGTTGGTAAAGTAGGATGGCAAAACAATTGGATAAAAGAATTAGATATTAATCCAATGTTTTTTTATAAAGATTCAAAAAAACCTTTAGCTGTTGATATTAAAGTGAAAATAGATAATTCTTAAAAAACTGTTTTCTTGAAATTGTTCAAGGACTGTTTCTGTGATTTTTATGGAAAAAAAATGGGAAATTAAAAAAGAAATTAAAAGTGTCAAACGACATTTTCCTGAATTGGAAAATACTACTGAGAAAATTTTATTAAACAAAGGTCTTAAAAACGAGAAAGAACTTGATAGTTTTTTTATTCCTGATTACGAAAAAAATCTCCACGATCCTTTTCTTCTGAATGATATGAAGAAAGCGGTTCAAAGAATTCTAAAAGCGCAAAAGAATAAAGAAAAAGTTTGTATTTTTGGCGATTATGATGCTGATGGCGTGACATCTTCGGCACTATTGTCAATTTTTTTTAAAGAAGAATTGGGAATTGATAGTTTTTGCTATATTCCAGATAGAGAAGAAGAGGGTTATGGACTAAACAAAGACGCGATTGATTTTGTCAAAAAACAAGGAGCAACTTTGATTATCACGGTCGATTGTGGAATTACTAATCTAGAGGAAGTCGATTATGTTAATCAAAAAAATATTGATATTATCATTTCAGATCACCATAATGTTTTGAATGAAGTTCCCAGGGCTTTAGCGGTTATTGATCCCAAAAATCCTAATGAAAAAAAATATCCTTTTCGAGAATTGGCTGGAGTGGGAGTGGCTTTTAAAATTCTTCAAGGAATAGCCATTGAAAGTGATAAAATCAACGAAGATAAATTAAAGTGGTATTTAGATTTAGTGGCGATTGGAACGGTGGCAGATTGTGTTCCTTTGATCAATGAAAATCGAACTCTAGTAAAATTTGGTTTAATGGTTCTTGCTAAAACCAAAAGGGCTGGTCTTCGACAACTCTTCCAAGTTGGTCGAATAAAAATTGGGGAAAGCGAATTGCCAACCTCCAATCAAATCGGTTATCAAATAGCGCCTAGAATCAACGCCGCGGGCCGAATGAAGCACGCTAGTATTGCTTTTGAACTTTTATTAGAAGAAAGTGAAGCTCGAGCCAATGAACTAGCTCAAGAAATTGAAGAGCAAAATAAAAAACGTCAAAAAGTGACCGCTGATATTTTAAAGAAAGTGAAAGCCGAAATAGATGCTTTGCCTAAAATCCCCAAGGTAATCATCAAGTCTTCGGCTGAGTGGAAAATCGGGATTATTGGTTTAAGCGCCGGACGTTTAACGGATGAATATGCCAGACCAGTGATTCTTCTTCAGGAAAAAGGTGAGGTTTGTCGAGGTTCAGGTCGGTCAATTCCAGGCTTCAATTTAGTAGAAGCTTTACATCAGCAAGAAAAATTACTTGAAAAATATGGTGGACATGATCAGGCGGCCGGACTAACTGTGACGAAAGAAAATTTTAAAAAATTTCGAGATAATTTTTTAGTTGATGCGGAGAAAACGATTACTAAAAAAATAGCAAAGACTATTTTGATTGACGCTAGTTTAAAATTAAATGAGGTTAATCAAAAACTTTGTGATGAAATTTCAATGCTGGAGCCTTTCGGAATTGGAAATGAATTACCAGTTTTACTTTTAGAAAATGTAAAATTAATTGATAAAAAATTATTAGGAAATGGAGAAAAACATTTAAAACTTTGGGTTGGAAATGAAGATTCAACTGAAATTTTTGAAGCAATTGGCTTTGGCTTTGGCGAAAATTCAAACTCTCTAAAAATTGGCGAACAAATTGATTTATTATTTAACTTAGAACAAAATAACTGGAATGGTAATAAAAGTTTGCAATTAAAGATAGTAGATTACAAAAAGCATTAATAAAAATAAATCAAAAACAACTAGGTAAAAAATCTTTTAAATTGAGGCCTAACCAAAACATCAGAAGTGAAATTATAAATTTTCTTAGTTTACTATTGACACAATTGAAAAATTGCCTTAATATTTTAGTTATCAAATAGATTTTGTTTAGATTTGACGTCAGTCAACGGTTTCAATTTATCGTTGTCTTAATATTGTCTTGAGAGACAAGCATTTAAAACTATTTTGATTTCAAGAGAATGTTTAAAAAATTAACGTAATTCACCGATGTCTAAAGAACTTGTCCAATTAGAAGGAGAAATTGTCGAGCTATTACCTAGCACGATGTTTCGGGTTAAATTAGAAAATGGACATGTAATTTTAGCTCATATTTCTGGTAAGATGAGAATTCATTTTATTAAATTGATGCCGGGCGACAAAGTTGAATTAGAAATGAGTCCTTATGATTTAACAAAGGGACGAATCACAAAAAGACTATAAAGGGACTGTGACTGGAAATAATCCTGTCGTTTAAAATTTAAAAACGAGTTATTATCAAATGACTCTTTAGTTTTTAAAAAATATTCAATAATAATTTTTAGAAAAAGATGAAAGTTAAAGCTTCAGTAAAAAAAAGATGTGAACATTGCAAGATCGTTCGACGAAAAGGCACCGTTTATGTTATTTGCAAAAATCCAAGACACAAACAACGACAAGGTTAATTATAGCCTTTTGTTATATTTAAAATAATACACTTAATTAAAAACATGGCCGTAAGAATAGCCCGAGTAACAATCCCAGAACAAAAAAGAGCTGAAATTGCTCTAACTTATATTTATGGCGTTGGACGATCTAGATCTAACGAAATTCTAGCGAAATATAAAATTGACCCAGATAGAAAAATTAAAGATTTAAGTGAAGCTGAAATCAATACTTTACGAAAAGAAATTGAAAGTACTTACACCTTAGAGGGCGAGTTGAAACGACAGAAGCAAATGAATATCAAGCGTTTGAAAGAAATTAATAGTTATCGAGGAGCTCGTCATCAAAATGGATTGCCAGCTCGAGGACAACAAACTAAGACTAACGCCCAAACCGCTAAGAAATTTAGAAAAAAACGATAATAACTGATTAAAATTAATTTTAAAGAAAATGGCCGAGACCAAGCAAGTTAAAGACAATTCTAAAAAAGAAGAAAAAGAAGTTTCAAAAACCCCAGCTCCTGCTAAAGAAGTTGTTTTAACGACTGCTGAAATTGAAAAAAGGCAAGAAGAAAAAGAGGCCAAGGAAGCTATTAAAGAATTTAAAAAAGAAGAATTCAGTGATACTCCCGCAAGAGTAGTCGTTTCTAAAAACACTTCTGGAAAATTTGTTCAGAAATTGAAGAAGCGAAAAATTCGAAGACAAGTTCAACGAGGACAAGCTTACATTAAAGCTACTTATAATAATACCATGATTACTTTAGCTGATTTGCACGGAAACGTCTTAGCCTGGTCTTCATCTGGTTACCTGGGTTTTAAAGGAGCAAAAAAAGCTACTACTTATGCCGCTAGTCAGGTTGTCAATGATGTAGCCGAAAAAGTTCAAAAATATGGTTTAAAAGATTTGGATATTTATGTTAAAGGAGTTGGTTCAGGAAGAGAATCAGCCATTCGAACTTTAGCGCAAAAAGGTTTTAATTTAAATATGATTAAAGACCGAACTCCGATTCCTCATAATGGATGTCGTTCAAGAAAACCAAGACGAGTTTAATGATGAATTTTAAATAGAGAAAAACTTTAATTTAAAAGTAAGTAATAATATAGTTATACAAAGATGGCAATAAATCAAAGAAATAAATGTAGATTGTGCCGAAGAGCCGGTGAAAAGCTTTTCCTTAAAGGAGACCGATGTCTCTCTCCTAAGTGTGCAATGATTAAGCGACCATATGCTCCTGGTATTCACGGAGCAAAAGGAAATGGTAGAAAAGGTTTAACCGAATATGGAAAACAACTTCAGAAAAAGCAAAAAGTGAAACGAATTTATGGTGTGACTGAAAAACAATTTCGAAAACATTTAGGTGAAGCCGTCAAACAGAAAGGAATTGCTGGCGATAATTTGATTTCTAAATTAGAATCAAGATTGGACAATGTAATTTTCAGAATGAGCATAACTCCTTCTCGAGCAGCAGCCCGAAATTTGGTTAGTCATGGACATTTTCAAGTTAACGGAAAAAAACTAAATATTCCTTCAGCTTATATTAAAATCGGAGATAAAATTAGTATCAAGAAAAATAAACTGGGTAAAAATTATTTTACTGACCGACAGAGTATTTTGAAAAAAAACTTGTCAATTCCTGGTTGGCTGACTTTTGACGCTAGTAAAATGACTGGAGAAGTCATTGCTGTTCCTACTAAAGACGACATTAATGTTAGCATGGACGTTCAGGAAGTAGTAGAATTTTATTCTCGATAGTAAAAATATTTATATATAAATATATTAAAGATTAACTTTAAAAAAATGCTTTTAATAACATCTCCAAATACTCCAAAATTTGAGAAAATTGATGAACGAACTTCTCGATTTTTAATCGAAGGTTGTTATCCTGGTTATGGAATAACTTTAGGAAACGCTTTAAGAAGGGTTTTGTTGTCATCTTTGACTGGAGCAGCTGTCACAGAAATAAAAATCAAAGGAGCAACTCATGAATTTACGACCATAGAAGGAATCAAAGAAGATATCGTTCAAATAATTTTGAATCTTAAAAAAGTTAGGTTTCGACTTCATGAAGATGAGAGTGCCAAAGTTTTATTGAAAGTTAAAGGCGTTAAAGAAGTATCAGCCAAAGACATTAAAACTGCTTCTAACGTTAATATTTCCAATCCAGAGCAACATATTGCTAGTTTAACTTCTAGTAAATCTGATTTTGAAATGGAATTAACCATCGAAAAAGGGATAGGCTATGTTTCAGTCGAACAAAGAGAGCGAAAAGAAAAAGAATTGGGAGCTATTGCTATCGATGGAATTTTTAGTCCAATTGAAAGAGTAAACTTCAAAGTTGAAGATATGCGAATTGGAAAAAGAACTGATTACGATCGAATTATCTTGGAAATAAAAACTGACGGAACTATTACTCCTGAAGAAGCCTACGAAGAAGCTGTCAAAGTTTTACTAGGCCAATTTAACGCGATTTCAAAAGTAGAAGAATACAAAGAAGAAATCGAGGTGAAAGAAACTAAAAAAACTGCAGTAGATAAGAACGCCAAAAAAGATTTTGAAATATCAGCCTTAGAACTTTCAACTAGAATTCATAACGTATTGGAATCAAATGAACTCACTAAAGTTTCAGAAGTAGCCAAATTATCAGAAAAAGAATTAAGAAATCTTAGCGGAATGGGAAATAAAGGTGTCGATGAGATTAAAAATTCTATTGAAAATTTTGGATATTCTTTAAAGAAGAATGATTAATTTTAAAAACTGATTAGTATGAAGAAAAGGATAAAAGGCCGAAGCCTTGGACGAGAAAAAGATCAAAAAAAAGCTTTGATGCAAACATTGCTGGTTAGTTTGATTGAAAATAAGAAAATCACTACAACTTTAGCCAAAGCAAAAGAATTAAGACCTTTTGCTGAAAGTCGGTTGTCTTTGGCAAAACGAGGATTGAAAAACGAAATTGAAAAAGTAGCCAAAATTAGACTTCTAAAAAAAGAATTGCCTATCAAAAGTATCAAAGAACTTTTCGTAATTGCTAAAAAAGCGAAACGAGAAGGTGGCTATACTAGAATTGTAAAGTTGATGTCCAGAAAAAGTGATTTTGCAAAAATGGCGATGATTGAATGGGTTGATAAATTAGACAATACCAAGAAAGAGGTTTTGAAAAAGAATGCAGCAGTTAAGGAAATTAAAAAAGTCGAAAAGAAGGAAGTCAATAAAAAGAACTAACTAAAGTCAAATGAATAATAAATCAGATCAAAAAGCTCCGGAGTTCATCTTATTTGATGCTAAAGGAAAAATATTAGGAAGGCTAGCAACTGAGATTGCTAAAATTTTATCTGGTAAGGATAAGGTTGATTTTGAGCCTCGATTGGGAGGAAGCGCTTGGGTTGTTGTTATAAACTCAGACCAAGTTAGACTTTCTGGAGAGAAAGAGAACAAGAAACTTTATTGGCGATATTCAGGTTATCCAGGCGGAATTTACAAAACAACTTTCAAAGAATTATTAAAGAAAGATTCTACTCAAATTATAGAAAAAGCCGTTAAAGGAATGCTTCCTAAGAATAAACTTAGCATTGAAGCTATGAAAAGGTTGAGGATTTTTAAAAACGATGATCACCCATATCAAAGTCAGATTAAAAAATAACAATACCATTTTCAACTAACCCCTACCCACCCAAGCTTTGAAAATTTGGACTACTCGTCTCGCGTCGCTTGCCGAGGCGGACCCGTCTCGCGTCGTTTGCCGAGGCGGACAACTTTGAAAAAAATATTAAATGTATCTATGGATACTAATTCAAGATTTTTTTCTTCGTTTCGTCTAAAATTTTCTGCAACTTAATGGGTATTGGTTAATTGAAAATAGTATAAGATTTTGATTTACAATATTTAAATTAATTTAGATGACTAAAAAAATTCAGGAATATTTTGAAGGAATTGGACGAAGAAAAGAAAGCGTTGCGAGAGTACGAATAAGCAAGGCCAGTAAAGCCAGTTTCATAATCAACGACAAAGAAGCCGAGGTTTTTTTTCCAGTGAAAGAATTTCAAAATGCTATCTTTGCTCCTTTAGAAGCAGTTGGATTAAAAAAAGAATTGTCAATTTCCGTTAAAGTTAAGGGAGGTGGATTAAGAGGACAATCCGACGCTATCAAATTGGGACTTTCCAGAGCATTGGTAAAACACAACGAAGAATTGCATCAAATTTTGAAAGATCAAGATTTTCTAAAAAGAGATTCAAGAAAAAAAGAACGAAAAAAACCAGGGTTAAAGAAAGCGCGTCGATCAGCTCAATGGCGAAAACGATAATTTTCATCAAAGAACTTTTTATAATGAAAGCCTCAATTCGATTGAGGTTTTTATTTTGATTTTTTTTATCGTTTTACAAAAGAGTCGTCTTGAGGTATCATTTATGGGACTATTTCCCATCACAGTTTTGTTATGAAATTTATCTAAAGCTAGAAAATGCCCACCTCGGTGAGTAAGGCGAGACGGGTCCGCCTTGATAAGCTTCAGCGAGACGAGCAGTAAAAATGGTGATTGGAAGCAGTCCCTTTGCAAAAGAAATTTTATAGAAAATTAATATGGTTAATTTTGTAAATAGAAAAATTAGGTCTTTAACGCTGGGAGAAAAATTAAAAAAAATCAGAAAAAAATCAGGAATTTCTTTGGCAGAAATGTCTGTAAAGACTAAAATAAAACAAGACTATTTAAAAAAAATAGAATCTAATAGTTTTGAAAAAATGCCTTTTGATGTTTATATCAAAGGTTTTTTGAGGAGTTATGCTAAGCATTTAAATTTGAGTTCAGAAAAAATAATTGCTCAATTCAATAAAGAGGTCGGGGTCAGAAAAAATGTTAGAAGATATCGAAAGAAGGGAACTAAGAAATTTAAATTTGAAATGACCGGCTTTATTATTACTCCCAAAATGGTTTCTATTTTAATTTCTGTTATAATTTTTTTAGTAGGTTTTAGTTATTTCTATTTAGAAGTTAATCATTTTTCCAGAAAACCAAACTTGGTCATTGAAGCTCCGAAATCACTTAATAGTATTGATTCCAGCTCGGTTGAAATTCGAGGTTTTACAGATTTAGAAAATAAAATTACAATAAATAATGAATCAATTTTCATTGACTCAAAAGGAAAATTCAAAGAAACAATTGGCTTGCAAAAAGGTCCTAATGAAATAATCATTGAAGCTTCAAACAAATTTAATAGAAATACCAGGAAAATTATTAACATTATTGCTAATTACGAATTGGATACCCTAGAAACTGAAAATGAAAAAAATAATCAGTCGGAAAATAATTTGTCTCCCACTAAGTTTTTTGTAGAAATTGAAAGTCGTGAAGTTGAAAGTTATTTAACAATCAAAATAGATGACAATGAAAAACAAGTGAATATTCTTTATCCAGGAACTATTCTAAAAATTGAAGTCAAAGATCAAATTGAGATTAGCTCTGGTAAGGCAAGTAATACTTATGTTAGAATAAACGAAGGAGAATTTTTTGTTTTAGACAAAGAAAAAGATGGTTTAAAAACGGTTAATTTAAACAAAAACGGAATTACTTTAGAGTAGGAGGAATAATAAAGGACTGCTTCCAATCACAGTTTTTAAACGAAATTTATCAATTTTACAGTAAAAAGGGTGATTGGAAACAATTCTGATAATAATTAAAAACGAATATGGCAACAAAAGACAAAATTAAAAAAGTACCAAAAGTAATTAAGAGACAAGATTGCAACGAAGCTCTTGAAGAAATAAGAACAAAATTTGGAGAAGGCGCTATTATGAAATTGGGAGAAGTAAAAAAAGTTGATATTGCCTCAATTTCAACTGGCTCACCGTCTTTGGACCTTGCACTAGGAATAAACGGACTACCGCGAGGAAGAGTAGTTGAAATTTACGGTCCTGAATCATCAGGTAAAACGACCTTAGCTTTGCACGTTGTCGCTAATGCTCAAAAAGATGGTGGAGTAGCCGCTTTTGTGGATGCTGAACATGCTTTGGATCCATCTTATGCTAAAAAAATTGGAGTTGACATAGAAGAGCTTTTGATTTCCCAACCAGATAATGGCGAACAAGCCTTGGAGATTGTTGAAACATTGGTTCGATCCAACGCTGTTGATGTAATTGTAGTTGATTCAGTGGCAGCTTTAACTCCTCGAGCAGAAATCGAAGGCGATATGGGAGATTCACATATGGGTCTTCAAGCTCGTTTGATGTCCCAAGCCTTGAGAAAGTTAACTAGTATTATTTCAAAAACTAACGTAATGGTTATTTTTATTAACCAAATTAGAATGAAAATCGGAGTGGTTTTCGGCAATCCCGAAACTACTACTGGTGGAAATGCCTTGAAGTTTTATTCTTCGGTTCGATTGGAAGTTCGAAGAGCTGCTCAAATTAAACAAGGTGAACAAATAATTGGTAATCGAGTTAAAGTTAAGGTCGTTAAAAATAAAGTCGCCCCTCCTTTTCAAGTCGCTGAATTTGATATTATGTACAACCGAGGAATTTCCAAAGAAGGCGACGTCGTTGAACTTGGCACAAATCTTAAAGTTCTCGATAAAGCTGGCGCTTGGTTTAGCTATAAAGGCGAAAAGATTGGACAGGGAAGAGAGTCTGTAAAGAAATATCTTCAAGAAAATCCTAAAATTTATGATGAAATGTTAAACGAAATCAAAGAAAAGAAAAAACTAGAAGAACTCTAATACCATTTTCAACCAACCACTACCCCTCCAAGTTTTGAAAATTTGGACTGCCCGTCTCGCGTCGCTTGCCGAGGCGGACCCGTCTCGCGTCGCTTGCCGAGGCGGACCCGTCTCGCGTTACTCGCCGAGGCAGGCAACTTTGAAAAAAATATTAAATGTATCCGGTGGCTATTCCCAATCACCCTTTTTACTGCCCGTCTCGCTGAGGCTTGCCGAGGCGGACAATTTTCCATTTTTGGTTAAATTCTTTAAAAATTTTAGTATCTTAGCTAAAGCTAAAGCTTCAAAAATTTTAAAATAATTTATCTCAAAACTAATAAATTTCGTTTAAAAAGCTTAATTAGAAATAGCCCCTAGATACTAATTCAAGATTTTTTTCTTCGTTTCGTCTAAAATTTTCTGTAACTTAATGGGTATTGGTTAGTTGGAAATAGTATAAAAAATAAAAATGTCTAAATTTAAAATTTTTATTGTTATTTTGATTGGAGTTTCAATCCCACTTTATGTTTTATGGAAAATTGTTTTGGTTGAATTCAATTATTCTTCAATTAGTGCGGCTCAATCAGGAGTTAAACTAACTTTTCAAGAAATTGATACTCAAAAACTTTTGGTTTTCCCCGAAGAAGAAAACTATTTTTTTGATAAAATTAAACTAGAAATTAAATTTAAAGAAAACTCCAAAATTCCAGCTAAACTTGATATTAAGGCTTATCAAAATTTTCTAGTTAATTTTTATCCGCTAGTTAAAGGGGAATTAGAAGAGGACAAGTTGAGAAGCCTGCTTTTTCAAGGAAACTCCACCAATTTACCGATCGGAAGTTTGTTTTTCAACGGAGATGCGATTAGTATAATGCTTCCAAACAACTCTTATCGGTCAATTTTTTCAGCAGAATTGTTTGAAAAAATGGGTTATAGATGGGATGATGTAATCTCCAAGGAAGTAGGTTTCGCTGGTAGATTAGAGAAGAAAGAAAATTTTTTGTATGGCAACGCTCATCCAGACGGAACTTTTCTGGAAGTTGATAATAATTTTTTTCTAATTTGGGATAAAAAAATATTTCCAATTGAATCGAGTCTGAATCCTAATGATTTTTCCAAAACTACTCCAAAAAAATCGAT
>Ga0307992_1001836_pt1 | contig 12382 bp, 10 predicted proteins | sample EllFjometagen133_FD_203162 | JGI IMG/M metagenome (GOLD analysis project Ga0307992, IMG submission 203162) | Marine microbial communities from Ellis Fjord, Antarctic Ocean - #133 | ecosystem: Environmental > Aquatic > Marine > Unclassified | place: Southern Ocean | collected 2014-10-08
TTTTGGTGGGGGTGCCGGCATGCTGATATTCATTTGTCTTATGTATTTTTTCGGCTTCACTATTATTGAATCAAACGCCACTGATATTGTCCCTTGGTTTTTTGTTTCACTTAGTTCGTTAATTTATTTTTCACTTAACGGGATGGTCGAGCTCTATATTGGAATCGCATTATTTATTGGCATGCTAATTGGCGGCTACTTCGGGGCGCACATAGCTATAAAAAAGGGTAATAAATGGGTGAAGACGATTTTTGCAATAATTGTGGTCGTTGCGAGCATAAAGATATTATTCTTCTAATCTTTGCGGAGGTGAAACCATGTTTTCTGGGTTTGGTCGGATGATAAATTTTTATTTCAACAAATAGCACCATTCTCGAACATATAGCTACGATTACTCTAACACACTAGTGTGTTAGAGAGGAAAAAATTTGAAAAATGAGAAACTGCCCCCGGCGGTTTTTTTGTGATAAAAATAGCAATAGACTTGAAAAATATGCTTTGTTTTGATATTGTCTGATGTTGTACTGGACATGAGAAAGCACGATGTGGGAGGGAGCCGAGTATGTCCGAAGCAACCGAAGCAGCCGAGACAAGGGACGGTATGTGGCAATGTGTGTGTGGCAACGGGTGGTGGAACAAGAACGCCAGGAGTACGTGCGAAGGCTGTGGACGCTGGAAGTGTTCTCGCTGCCAGAAGATTAACGAGGTGGATGTGGAGGAGTGCGCGAAGTGCAAGTGCTGGAAGTGTTCTCGCTGCCAGAAGATTAACGAGGTGGATGTGGAGGAGTGCGCGAAGTGCGGCGAGACCAGGACGATGTGGAGGTGCCTCGACTGTAAGCGCTTCAACGACCAATACGCAATCTCGTGCGAGGGTTGCGAGCGCTGGAGGTGCCCACTCTGCCTGCACATCAATGAGGTGGATGCAGGGGAGTGTGCTGGTGACGGGTGTGGCTGCCCGAAGGATGCCGAACCCGAGGGGTAGACGGTCGTCGATTTTCTTCGGCAAGATCTGTGGGGCCCAGCGCGTGCGTTGGGCCCTGTTCGTTTTAACACTCGATAAATTGTAATATTTCAATTAAAAATTACTGTGCCAAACCAGTTTGGTGTTAAACGGCTCAGGGGGGGGTGAGCCGTTTGAGATAACTAAAAAACACGCTGAGTAAGCGTGTTTTTTAGTTTGGATTTAGAAAATATTAGCTTGAGAAGCTGTATTGGTTTGAGGTGGTGGAGTTGTCTGAGGAATCCACCGATATAACTCTATAGTAATATGTTTCTCCCGTTATAACAGTGATGGTTACTGAATGTGATTTAACTAGATCAGTGTCTTTTGTTGTTGTGTGAGTGTAGGTGTATGGAGCTAAAGTGTCCGAGGTAGTGCCAAATATTACTTGAGAGGTAGAACTCTCATCTGTTGTCCAGGTTATCTTATAACTAGTTGGACTCAGAAGAGTCTCGGTCACAACTGAAATAATCGGGCCATCTTCATCTTTCACAACATTGACCGTAGCTGATGATTTGGCTGTTGCGTTGTTTGTATCAGTTACGATTGCGGTTATCTTGTGATTGCCGGAAGTTAGGTTGTTGAAGTTGTAACTATAGGTGTAGGGGGAGTTGGAATCAACTCCGATTGAAATATCGTCTATATAGAAAGTGACATTCTTAACTCCGATATTTGAGGCTGCGTTAGCAGTTATGGCCTGGGTCCCGGTAACAGTAGAGCCGTCTCCTGGTGAGGAAATTGAGATAGATGGAGCTAGGTCTCCGGGATCTCCGTATTCTGTCGGTGGAGTCGTGCCCATTCCTTGAGACTCTGCCCATCCGCGAACTGGACCTTCCCAGTTTGGGTAATCTGGTCGTTCTGAATGAATGTTTGTAAAGAGTCTCTCTTCTACGAGACTGTCTGGAACATCTTCTGGAGCTAGAAGATCTGTGCCTTTTAGTATCCGAACTTTGATGTGGATATCGTCTTTTTCTGTCGGTACTTGCCATGTAGCGAAGATATCTGTAATCGTTTCGGGAGAGTGCTCAGTCGGAAGCTTGCCGGAAAGCTTGTCAACAGTCACCTCTTGTATGCCATCTGGACGATCAAAAGTATCTGATTTTTCCACCACCCGATTCATATATTCATGATAGATCGGCGCTGCCACTACAAGCCCTGCGGCTCCGGCTTTCATCTCTCGGCTGTCATTGTTTCCAACCCAAACAGCAGTAGCGATGTTTCTAGAATAACCGACTGTCCAAGCATCTTTATAGGAACTGGTAGTTCCTGTCTTTGAAGCAATATTTTTTCCGGAAAAAAATAGCTGTGAACGCGATCCCATATGTGGAGACCTGGCTACATTGTCCGAGAGAATATCGGTTATCTCGTAGGCGACTTGAGGATCAAGAGCTACTCTTCCTGTGTCTTTGTCCGGTTCATATTCATATAGAACCTTATTGGTTTGGTCATAAATCTTCATGATAGTTTTAATGTCGTGCTTTACTCCCTGATTTGCAAAAACGCCATAAGCGCCAGCCATCTCTAGAGGTGTAATTTCGCCTGAACCCAAAACAAGGGAGAGACCGTATCGATCTCTATCAGTCAGGGAAGATATTCCCATATCTTCTGCGGTTCTAATAACGTTGTCTAAACCAGCCAGCGACATTGATTTTACAGCGGGAATATTTAGTGAATTAGCCAAGGCATGGCGAATTGTGACAGGTCCTTCGAAGGATCCGTCGTAGTTTCGAGGCACGTATCCACCACCGAAATCGGTTCTAAGATCGAATAAGATTGAAGCGGGCGAGTACTCTTTTTTCTTTAAAAGCGTTGCGTATGAGTATGGTTTGAAAGATGAACCGGGTTGACGAAGGGAGGCGGTTACGTTTACATTGCCATCTATATCGGTGTTGAAGAAATCCTTAGATCCCACCATGGCTAGTACTTGGCCGTTGTTCGGATCGATCGAAACTAGTGCAGCGTTTTCGGCTCCGTATCTTTCTATCTTCGAAACACCGTTATTTATAGATTCCTCGGCGATTTTCTGTTTTTCAAAATCAAGTGTAGTTATAATCTTCAAGCCCTCTTTTTGGATTTTCTCTTCGCCGAACTCCTCTGCTGCTTGTTCTATAACGTAAAGTGCGAAATGGGGAGCCAAAATAGTATCTTTTCTCAGCTGAACTGAGCTGCCAACTGTTGTAGTGTCTTCCTCTTTGGCGGCGTCAGCTTCTTCTTGGGTTATATAGTTTTGTTCAGCCATCCTGTTTAAGACGTACTCTTTTCGATACCCCAGATTGTCAGTATGAGTGCCGTATGGAGAGTAATAAGTAGGTGCTTGAGGAATGGCAGCAAGCGTGGCAGCTTGTGAAAGAGACAGTTCGGAAGCGGGGATACCGTAGTACATACGAGCAGCAGCTTCTGCGCCGGCGGTATTTCCGCCATATGGAATCTCGTTTAGATACATGGTCAAGATTTCGTCTTTGTCATACATAAATTCTAGCTCGACAGCGAGAATGAGCTCTTTGATTTTTCGAGTCATGGTTCTATCTGAATCAAGGAGAGCATTTTTTATATATTGCTGAGTTATGGTCGAAGCTCCGCGCGTTGTTGTTCTGCGATCGGTTATCTTTTCCCAAACAGCTGCCGCTAAGCCACGCACATCGAAACCGGAGTGTTTGTAGAAATTGTCATCCTCCACAGCCACGGTGGCGTTTTTTAGATTGTCTGGAATCTGATTCGAGTCGATAATCGTGCGTTTTTCTTCGCCAGTTTCATACAATAGAGTTTCGCCAGTTCTATCGTAAATCTTTGTTGACTGGGCAGCTGTTCTGGCCGCGATCTTGGCCGGGGTAGGTAAATCTTTTGAATAAATAGCGAACATGATAGCGATAAGTAGCAAAAAAGCTCCGCCAGCCCAAAGTAGACCACGCCCTACCTTTTTCCAGGTAATCTTTTTGCGTGTTCTGGGCGAGAGAATCTTCTTGATATTTAGACTATTTCGCTTTGAAAAGTTAAATTTCATAATTTTACCCTCCTATCTTTACATTATAGCTAAAAAGTTGCTATGGTGTAAACAACAAATATTTAATTATTTGAATTTGTTTTATGTATAAAAAATAATTTAATTAAATCTGCAATATTGTATATTAATTAGCCCTATAAGTCAATAATAATAAAGCCATGAATCAAACACTTTCAAAAAGAGGAATCGAGGAGATAATCTCCGAGAAATCGTTAGAGGAGAAACTAAAATCTGGGAAAAAGCTTCGAATAAAATTCGGGGTTGATCCTTCTAGCTCAGATATTCATATTGGTCACACAGTAGTATTTCGAGTCTTGAAACAATTCCAAAAGATGGGCCATACTGTTATCTTTTTACTTGGCGATTATACGGCTATGGTGGGAGATCCTAGTGGAAAAAACAAAACAAGGCCTGTTTTGACAAAAGAGGATATTGAGAAAAATTCAAAAAGCTATTTAGACCAAGTCGGGAAAGTGCTTGATATTGATAAAATTGAAATCCGAAGAAACTCTGAGTGGTTTTCAAAAATGAATTTCAACGATTTTATCAAACTGGGAAGTAATTTCTCCGTGGCTTCTATAATAGAACGAGACGATTTTGAAAAACGATTGAATTCAAACCAGGAAATATCGATGCACGAGCTTTTCTACCCGATGATGCAAGCGCACGACTCAGTGATGCTTGAGGCAGATGTAGAGCTTGGTGGTACGGATCAGCGGTTCAATATATTGGCTGGGCGATCTCTCCAGAAGAAGGCAGGACAGGCTCCTCAGGATGTAGTTTTGATGAAGCTTCTTGTCGGCACAGATGGAAAAGAGAAAATGTCCAAGAGTCTTGGAAACTACATCGGCGTGACTGATTCGGCAAATGAGATGTTTGGAAAGGCGATGTCTATAACTGACGAGATGATTTCTGAGTACTTTCTGCTCTGCACAGATGTGAGCGAAAATGAGATAAAAAAAATGGAAGAAGAAATGAAGTCTGGTGAAAACCCGCGCGATTTCAAGATGAAGTTAGCTACAGAAATCGCAAGTATATACCATAGTGCTGATGAAGCAAAGAAAGCCGAGGAAGCATTTGTAAATCAATTTTCAGAAGGCAATAAACCGAAAGATATCCCAGAAGTTGAGCTCGACGGCGACTATGTTTTGTCTGATTTGATTTTTGAGCTTGGCGGAGCGAGTAGCAAATCGGAAGCCCGTAGACTGATAGAGCAGAGTGCTGTAAGCGTGGATGATGCCAAGATTACAGATATATCTGCGAAAATTGGAGTTCATAGTGGGATGATAATACAGGTTGGCAAAAGAAGATATTGGAAGATAAAATAATGAATGATCAAATTAAAGAAAAAATAATTGAAGCGGTAAAAACTGCTGGAGTAGACGATCTGGTTAATTTTAGTATTGACTGCCCACCAGATTCTAAGATGGGGGATTGGTCAACGAACGTTGCTATGGTTTTAGCTGCTGAAAAAAAACAGAATCCTCGAGAGATAGCCGAAAAAATTATTGAAGAGCTGAAAAAGGATAAAGATATCAAAAAAGCCGAAGTAGCAGGCCCGGGATTCGTCAACATAACTTTAGTTGAAGAAGTTTATTATAAAAAACTATCTGAAGTTTTGAAAAAAAGAGACCAATTCGGGAAAGTGGAACAAGGTCATGGCAAGAAGATAAGTATCGACTACGTGTCTGCCAATCCTACCGGACCGGTGCACATCGGAAACGCAAGAGGTGGTCCTCTTGGCGAGGCGCTGGCGAGGGTTTTTGAGTGGTCGGGCAATAGTGTAAGTCGCGATTATTACCTAAACGATACCGGCGTTCAGACGATAAGACTGGGTGAGTCAATTTATTACTATCTAGAAAAAGACTTGGGCAAAGAGGTGGAGATTCCTGAAGATGGCTACCAAGGTGCCTACATTGCAGATGTTTATAACGAAATAAAGAGTAGATATAAAAGCGAGCTAGATGAGATAAAAGAGAAAGAAGATATAATCGAATTTTTGAGGGTGAAGGGTTTGGAAATACTAGTTGAGGGCATGAAGAAAGATTTGCAACTGCTTGATATCAAATATGATAATTGGTATTCACAAACTGAAATACAGGAGAGCGGAGAGACTTCAGAAATTATCGACAAGTTAACAGAGAAGGGCTCAACCGCGTCGCGCGAAGGTGCCTTGTGGTTCAAAAATCCCTCAGACCCAGAATTTGAAGACAATGAATCAGTGCTTATAAAGAGTGATGACAAAACCCTGACTTATTTTGCCGACGATATTGCCTTCCACATGATGAGATACAACAAGGGAGTAGACAAAATATTTGATTTATTCGGTCCCAATCATGACGGACACGTTGCAAGAATGAAATCGTCGATGAAAGTTTTGGGAATAAAAGAGGAACAGCTGGAGATACTTTTGTATCAGTGGGTAAGAATTAAAAATGGTGATGATTTGGTTTCTATGAGCAAAAGAAAGGGCAACTTTGTAACTTTGAAGCAAGTGCTCGATAGCGGGGTAGAGCCAGATGCTTTTAAGTACTTAATCTTGGCTCAGAACTTAAATACACCGCTAGATTTTGATCTAAAAATTGCCAAAGATAGAAGTGAGAAAAATCCTGTTTACTATATAAAATATGCACACGCAAGAATCTGCTCTATAATCCGTCGTGCAAAAGCCGATGGGGTAGAGGAGAGTGCAAATGCAGACTTGACCAAACTATCTGACCCGAAAGAGCTGGCGCTAATCCGTGAGCTTGTGAAGTTTCCTGATATCGTGGCTGAAATAAACGAGACTTTTCAAACTCAAGCACTCCCCCACTATGCTTACAAAATTGCAAAATTGTTCCACGATTTCTATAGTTCGTGTCAGGTCCTAAGCGATGATAAAGAGTTGACTGCCTCTCGCCTACTACTCGCCCACTCCGCCAAAATTGTTCTTAAAAATGTTCTAGAAATTATGGCTATAGATGCCCCGGAGAAGATGTAGCATGATAAGCGATCATCTAATTTCTCAGCTTGCTGATGCAGAGCTGAATGCGTGTTTTGATACTTCTAATTTTATAAAAGCACAAAAATGTGATGATAAATTTAGTATTGTCGAAGCAATAATAAAAATAAACTACAGGGGGATGAATAAGATTAATGCGTGGGTTGAAGTGATAACCTTTATCCGTTCCTGGGAAGAAAAAAGCAATAAATTGCTCCACAAAGGAACTCCATATCATTTTTTTGCATTATCATGTTTAGAAATCCATGATTTTGAAAAAGCAGTCATTGGTTTTTACCAAGCCTTTTTGGAGGACTATCGAAATGTTGCCTCTAGTTCTTATAATTTACCTGCTTATCATTTTTTATCACTCAAATCGAATTCAACAGTTTTTGCTAACGAAATAAATGAAGCATTTAACGAATTCATTTTGCCAAGGGTAGAAAAGCACAATGAGATACTGGGCAATATTTCGGTAGAAGATTTTAGAAAAAAATTCTTAGACAAAAAGGGCATAACTTTTCAAAAAACAAAATCAATATTTACACTTTCTATTTGGAAGATATGGGCATTGAGGAGAATTCATAAAACCAGGATATTTAACTCTTCGGTATCGGATATAATATTAATGAATTCAATACTCAACATTATTCAAGTTATCGAAATAATTGCAAAAAAGAAACTAGGACTCAGAAAAGACGCAACACTTGGAACCGTGTATAAAGAGTTAGAAAGAAGAAATGCATGGAAAAAAGTACCCGAGGTTAACCATATGTGTTGGGATACATTTATAAATAAAACACTTAGAAATAAAAATGGTGTTTTCGTCGGCAATGTATATCTTTCAAAAAATAACATAAATACCTATGAACAATTCTGTTTTGTATTTATTTGGAAATTAAGGAACGATGCTGCCCATAATTTGGCAGAAATAAAAAAAATATGGAATAAGAATTTTACTGAAGTTTTTCAGTTTGCTTTTAGTGCTTTGATAGAAATAATAAACATATAATCTACATGCTTAATTCATAGTACTTGTTGCCGCTTTCTATCCAAAGTTTTTGGACTCGTGGGTTTATCAGTATTTCGTTTACGTCTATTGACTCGAATGCATATTGGTTTGCGTATGTTCCATTTTTCTCGAACTTCACGACTCTCTTGGCTTCGGAGTCTAGAATGTAGATATAGTTTGTGTCAGCGTCGGAGAATATCTGATTAGGTGAGCTTATGTCAGAATTTGGAGCGGGGATAGCACCAAGATTAAAATCTTGGTCGAAAGCTCCGCGCACAAAGCGCTGGACTGAACCGTCTGGCATCAGAACAAATATGTTTCCGTCTATTGCCAGGTCAATAGCTCCTTTGATCGAAGTCGAAGTTGTGTCTAGGTAGGCTGATCCTTTGCCGAAAACCCCATCGGCTGAAGTGTGCTTCCAAACTTCGCCAAGTTCTGTGTCTAGTAGATATAAGTTAGTAACATATGCATCTAGCGCAACGGAGCTCTCGAAGGCAAGTTCGGCGGAGGCGAGCGATACTTCTGATATGGTCTCGGTAGATATATCTAGTGAGAAAACTTTCTGATTTTCTTTATAGATGTAGATTTTATCTAATGAATCAGAGAAGGCCATATCTACCACCTCGCCGGAGTCGGCATCGACGGAGGCGATAAGACCTGGAGTATTGTCGCGTGTATCGGTAGCGTAGATTCTGCCTTCATCGGTAACCGAGTAGATGGTTTCGCCAACAAGTATAGATTTTACTATCTCACCTTTAACTTCAAATATCGGCTCTATCTCCCAGATACGAATGGTGCCTGTTATGTCGTCTATTTCATCTAGTATTTTTTTTCGAAGTTCGGTGGCCTTGTCTTTGGTGCCTGAGTTATCAAGCGCGTTTTTTGCTGTTGCTAGGGCCGAAAGTAGTTTTTCTTCGCCACCGTCACGCCCTAGGGCGATATCTTCTTTGGCTTGGTTGAACAAATCGTTAGCTTCGTTTAACGAATCTTCCAGCTCATGATTACTGGCTAACTGTTCACGGTTTTGATTGTTTGCTCGGACTTGGAAATAACCGATTGCTATTAGAATAACGGCGACTACGATATATAAGTAGCGCCGGTTGTCTTTTTTGAATATTGGTTTTATCAAGTTCCAGAGGGCTATAAAAAAGTTTGAGATTGATTTTAAGGTATAGTTGCTCTTGTTTGTATTTCTATATGATTTTACTTTTAAGTTCTCTGGCGTATTGTCGAGTTCGTCTATTTTGTGTTTTTTAAAGCCTTTTGCACTACTGCCTACTTTCGAAGCGCCTTTTGAGAGTAGATCTTTGGTTTTTGGTGCAACGTTTTCCTTTATATTTTTGTGGGCCGACTTTGCACCACTTTTGCTTGCCTCATATGCTTTTTTGGAATACTCCCCAGTTTTACTGAGGGCTTTCTTCGCCACAGGCTTTGCTGCTCGAAGGAATTTGTTGAAAGGGGTATCTACTGCTTGGTCAACGTAGTAAAACTCTTCTAGCTCTTCGTCATTTATCTTCTCGCCTTCGCCCAAGATGTCGAAGATGGCTGCGGAGATCTCTTTTGCACGAGATTTTCGAAGTAGGCGATGAATCTCTTTGGCAGCTGCTTTTGAGCTGTATTCGGCAAGAAGTCTTCGAAGTCTATCGACTGAAAGAAAATCGTAAAAAGCGATGTTAGCAACCACTATCTGGTCTCCCTTGCCGAGTCTGCCCGAGGTGATATTTTCAAAAGTTTTTAAGGGATTGGTTGGGTCGTCTGAGCCCAGCCCTTCGGTAAGTGTTACTACTTTGCCACCACGAATCATGTAGCCTAGGATATTTCCAGCCATGGAGAGGTGGAGGTCTTTATTATTTTCAACGTAGCCGATCAAGGCGTTTAGGTTGCCGATCCAGTCTGATTCGCCTTTGTTGGCCAAAACGCCTAGCTCTTCGTTTATCTGGCGCAGAGCTTCTTCGAGGTCAAACTTGCCTTCAGTCTGGAGATTGTTTTTTAAGTTGGTGCTGATTATCTTCTCAATCTTGGTAGAGGGGTGCCAGGGGCTTAGAACTTCTATTATATAGAAAGCAAAAGAAGTAAGACTTTCGTCTTTGGGGATTTTACCAACGAAAAGAAAACGGTCTTTTAACTTCTCTTTTGTTCCCACGAAAGCAGTGTGGACTTTAAGAGGATTTGTAGCCATAAAATAAAATATTTATCTATTTGTTCTATCTTACCAAAAATAACTCAAATACAAAATAGACAGAGGAAACGGTTGAAATAATGAGTGTTTTGTGGTATAAAAATGCATAGAGAGCAGCGTGAGAAGGGGGACAATGATTGTGGGCAAGGTAGATTGGGGGTTGGTAATTATCGCGGTCGTCTTATTTGTTGCTTTCTTCTGGCCATATTTGTCAAAGATTGTGGCTAGAGTGGCAAACTGATTGTGACAGCGACGGAGGGAGGTGAGCGAGACGATGAGTCTACTGAACATCGCTATGATGCTCAGGGGCCGACGAGGTCTGACTACCGTCCAGTATCTGCTGATTCTGTTGTTCCTCGCCGTGTATGGAGTAGTGGCACGGCTTGGTCTCGGATACCCGGGCGATGTTACTGCGGCGGAGTAAGGTCGTGGCCTCAAGTTGCTAAACCTACACGGAGATTGAACGAGGGGAGGTGAACGAGATGAAAAGATTCTGGAGCGACAAAGATGGTCTGACGGCGGTGGGATACATGGGACTCCTGTTCCTTCTCCTGGTTATCGGGGCTGGAATCGCTGCGTTGCAGGGTCTCGTCGGCTCCGTCGAGAACGTTGTGCAGTGAACTGCAGTGTATCAGCTAGTGATCAGGAGCTGCTGTGCAGCCAAAGTGAACCGGATGGACGCGCACGAGAGATCGTGCGCGTCCACCAAATAAATTAAATATCGTTCAATATAAATCATAACAAAAACCGACTAAGGGAAAGTCGGCTTTTTTAATTACTCAAAAACTATATAGAATTTACTTTTGTTTTGCTTCTCTGAATATCAATAATTATGTTTTTTCCTCGGTATCTCGGTTTTGGACCGTCGAATGGCTTGATTCCTTTTGCCTCAATACTATCATCGTTGATTTCACCAAATATAATTATCTCCTGATTTACGAAAAGGTCAACGTGATCTGGTTTCCGCAGTTCGTCCGAGAGTTCTACTTTAAATTGATTTTCCTGCGATTCCACCAACAAGAACTCGTCGTTTATCTCTATAATTTTTGCGACGATTAAATCATTTTCACGGAAGGAGCCGTATTTCTCATACATTCCTTTGCCTAGAGGTAGGCGATTTTCGGCGGCTTTGTCTAAAAGGGTGTTATGGATAGGTGTTTCGGCAAAAACTGCGCCAAAACCGACAACAACGATAATAACTGCAGCTAAAGAATAGACTAACGGTTTTTTAGATACCAAATCGATTTTTTTCCCGAAGAGCTCAACTAAGAGAATGAGGATGATAAGCGCGAGAATTAGAAGCCAGGGGATTGACTGGAAGAAGGGGAGTAGCCCCGCGTAGCCAAAAGCCAAGAATTCATTTGTTCCTGAGCTTTTTAGAGCAAAAAAGATAAAGCTTGCCAGAAAAAGTGTAAACAAAATAACCACAATGACAGAGACGAAATACAAAATTGAGAGAGCCAAGTAATATGATTTTGATTTCATCTTGATCTTTTTGCTCTCAATCTGCTCTTTAATTTTTTTATTCACATCATTCATTTGTTTCCTTTTTTAATCTCTCTTTTGCACGCTTGAGACGAACGCCTACAGTCGATATGGGTATTTTTAGAATGTCAGAAATTTCTTGGTAGCTTTTTTCTTCATAAAAGAAGAGAATGACTATCTCACGATATTTCGGGGAAAGTTTTTTGACATCTTTCTCCAGTTTTTTGACATCGAACTTGTCTGATATCTCCTTTTCCAAATAATCATGACTTACAAAGTGTGGCAGAACTGTGTCTAGGTCGATAAATTGAATTTTCTCGCGTTTCTTTTTTCGGATGATATTGATAAATGTATTGTGAGCTACGCGGTAGATCCATGGAGAAAATCTTTTTTTCGGATTAAAGCTTTGGATATTTTCATAAGTTTTCAAAAAGACATCCTGAGTTGCGTCCTCTGCGTCCTGAGGATTGTACAGAAAGCGTTTTGCGTAGCGAAAAATCTTCTCACTGTAACGAGAAACTAGGGAGTCGAAACTTGGTTTATCGCCGTTTTGCACCTTGCGGGCGAGCTCCTCGTCACTGATTTTTGGATTGTCTATCATCTTTTTTGCTAAAGAAATGACTGATGCATTAATTATTACAATATTCTACGATTATTATTTCAATATCTACAGAGGTATCTTAGCATAAAATGCGAGAAGCCGGCCCCCCCCGTGGGGGGCCGGC
>Ga0307992_1001837_pt1 | contig 12381 bp, 9 predicted proteins | sample EllFjometagen133_FD_203162 | JGI IMG/M metagenome (GOLD analysis project Ga0307992, IMG submission 203162) | Marine microbial communities from Ellis Fjord, Antarctic Ocean - #133 | ecosystem: Environmental > Aquatic > Marine > Unclassified | place: Southern Ocean | collected 2014-10-08
CACCGTATTCAACAAAGCTTGTTGCTGGTTCATCTGTTTTCCAAGATACTACAATCTGAGCTTCATCTTGGTTGCCTAGTCCTACATTACTTGTCTCTATGGTGATCTCTGAGATAGTTGGGGGTCTAGAGTCTAGTGGGGTTTGGAAGGTGTTGATGTCTGAAGTGGTAGTGTTACCGTAGTTGTCTATACCGTATGCGTATAGTTGATATGTAGTAGAGTCTATTAGGTTAGGTATTGTTAGTTCATGTTCTTGTGTTTTATCTGATGATGATATCTCTTTGTAACTACCTGCTGCTGAGGTTTTGTAGAATACAGAGCTAGTTGTATCTACATTAGTGTTCCAAGTTACCAAAAGAGATGGTGTGGCGGTGGCGGTGATTGTCTCATACCCTAGGTTAGAGACTTGTGGTAGGGGTGGGGTTGTAAAGGACTTGCCTCCAGAGAAAGCACTTCCGTCAGGTGTAGTAGCATTGATAGCTAGTTGGTATGCTGTTCCGCCCACTAATCCTTCAAGTTGCCTAGAAAAACTTGTTCCTTCTCCTCCAATACTTATTGAACTGTCGTAACCACCAACTCCATAATCAATCTGACACGATGCCTGATAATTCGTTGTCCAAGTAGCCAATATTTTTGTTGGTGATAATAATTCTATATCTAAATCAATTACTCTAGGAGTAAGAGAGGTATTAGTTTCATACCAAGCGCTCTCGCCAAGATTACCACTCTCATCTGTCCAAGTAAGTCTGTAACGATATGGTTTTTCTGATTTAAGTCCTACAACCTGCACAGAGTGAGAAACATCATAACTGGTTTGTCCCTGTTCAGAGATATAGGTATTGCCATCATATACCTTCACATATCCAGTAGTGTTTTTACTTGATACCCAATCAACAGTGATAGATGATGGTCCAGCCGTAACCTCTGGTCCATCTATAATGTAAGCGATACCTGTCGAGCAATAAACCCCTGTTTGCCAGGTACTAACATTGCCGGCATTATCTTTTGTTCTGATATAGAAGACATTGTCACCTTCTTGATAAGGAGTAAGCTCTAGCTCAATTTCAGTAGTCAATTCAACCGTGCCGGTGCTTCCATTTTTATATTCATAACCAGCTATACCAGAGACTGCGTCACCTACTGCGTCCCAATCAAAATCAAAGGTTGAGCTGGTAGAACATCCTTGAGGTGAAACGTTTATATATTCCGGTGGGTCAGGTGAACCACCGTCATATTTGTAAGTGAATCCCGTAGTAGCGGTATCGGTATAGTTTAGATCTATATCTCTTGTTTTAACTCTTAGGTAATATGTAGCTCCAGATGTTAGCTCTAGTGATGAAGTATAAGTTTGAGTTGCTCCCTCTACACCAACGTGATCTTGCCAAACACCGGCAGTAACTGGATCAGCATCTGCAGTTGTTCCGAAGTAAACCCAATAGCCCTTTAGACCAGAGCTATCATCTGTTGCACCTGAGAATTCAAAGTATGGAGTATCTCCGTTGCCCCAATCATCCGAAGTAAACTCTGTTGTTTTAGTAACACTATCCCAGGAGTTAAAGGTAGTAGGATTTGTAGGGTCAGTAGTGTCTATAGCTTCTGTATCCACTGTAAAGTCATCTATGGGTGAGACATTGACTGCATCTGGATTACTAGCATCAGTTGAAACGTAAACATATTCACCAAATTCGGGTGGATCTGTAGTCCATGTCATGTCAATTGCGGAGTCCACTACAACATCGTCTATCTTTAGCTCTACTGTGCCGTTGGCAGCGTTGAAGTAAACTGCAGTTTTATGCCAATCATCTACGTCCCAATCTAGTGGATCTGATTGGAGGAAGACACCACCTGTTGATTTCTTCATCCAGAACTTTAATCTTTGTGAATACAAATCTAATTCTAGGCGCATCTCGTCACCCTGTGTTTTCATTAAAACTCTGCGAGGGTCAAGAGTCATATTGGTCCAACCCGTTCCGTCTATCTTGGTTTTGACGATACGGTTGTTGCCCCTGTCTGCAACATAAAGATATTCGGAAGATTGATCATAATATACATCTTCTGGGGAGTTAAACCCGCCCAAGGCAGTCCAACCAGTACCATCTATCTTGGTTTTTATTATCGAATTTGCACCCGAATCAGCAATATATATGTATTCTGTGGAAGAGTCGTAATGAATTCCAACCGGATATGTAAAACCCCCCAACTCCAGCCAACCCGTTCCATCTATTTTTGATTTTATTATTCTAGGCGAACTTATCTCCGATATAAATAAATATTCCGAGGATTCATCATACCAAAGACCATTTAAGTTGTTTGAGACCGCCAAGTGAGTGTTTTCGCCTGGGTCAGAGAAACTCTTTCTTCTTACTCCGTCACTAAAGTAATGATTGCCCATAAACACATAATCATTAATTGAGTCATAAGCGACTCCCGAACTCATAAAGTCACCTGTTGACAAGCGAGCGTAGTTGCTACCATCAATTTTAACTCGGACAACTCCTCCTCCTCCGGAATAGCCAGTAGTTCCATCAGCGATATAAATATTGTCACTTGATTCATCCACAAACAAGTCTGTTCTACTATTCCACCAGCCATAACCAGAGCCAATTCCAAGCTTTCCCTCACCTACCCCATATCCACTTATTTTTCTTTGCGTTTTCCCATCAAGAGAATATTTAACCAAGTCAGGCGAATTTGTTAAAGAATATATCGTGTTGTTTTCAAACCACACCCCAGAGGGTGAATAAAAGTTGGAAATTATGCCTTGTTGCAATGCTGAAGAAGTTAATTCCGTTCCATCGGCACGCATTTTATACAAAGTCTTGGATTGATTAATATTCGACTGATTAACGGAATTATTCAGAAAGTAATTATAATCACTCACAGCGTCATAAGCAAAATCATACTGTCTTTGTGAAATTTCTTTAAATGTTTGGTTTGTCCCATCCATCATCGTTTTTACAAATCTATCTGTATAATTATCAAAAAGAGCGTAAACAAACCCCGAGTTATTATCAAATTCTACACTTCTAATTCTGTCAAAAGAGCCAACGGCCGCCCAATTAGTTGAATCCATTTTTGTCCTAACAATCCTGTCATTTCCGTAGTCGGCAATATACATATTTTCTGTTGAACTGTCATAATGCACATCATAAGGGCCATTTATTTGTCCTTCGCCACTTCCTTCCGACCCCCAAGTAGTCCAGCCGGTACCATCAATTTTAGTTTTTATTATTTGATCAGTATCATAATTGGCTACATAGAGGAATTCTGTATCTGGATCATAATCAAGCCCTTGCGGATTGTCAAAACCGCCTAACCTCACAAACCCTTCTCCGTTCATTTTTGTTCTTACAACTGTCTCGCCATCTGTAATAAATAAGTAACCCGAATCTTCATCGTATTTTATTCTTCTTGGATTTGTTAGATTGCCACTAAAAGTTTCCCATATTGATCCATCCCAGTTTGTTTTTATTATTCTCGGATATGTACTTTCTATTAAATAGAAAAAATTATTGATGGGGTCATAATCAATACCAGTAACATTGTCCAATCTGTTGATTAATTTATCATTCTGATCCACCCCACTCATATCATACTGATTCTTGATCTGCATGGAGTATTCTACTTTTTGATTGTCTAGGTTATCTGCAGTTTTGTATTTTAGAGTATCACCACGGGAAGCTTGAAGAGCTTGGCCACTCCCTCCATAACCGCCAGATACTAGTGAGGGAAGAGTGGTATCGGTATATGCAGTATTGTCTCCCTCTGCTACATAGGCATCTTGAGAACTATCAAAATTAGCTAGAAAACTAGCTACAGCTTTTGAGTCTTTACTGGTAAGGGGGATGACAAAATTAAAAACAAGCACAGCAAAAATAAGCACAACGACTGATACTAGAAAAATTTTAGCTTTTTTTGTGGCTAATTTCCTGATAATCCCCTCTCTTTATTTGTATGTTTACATTATATCAAACCTATAGTAATTACCAAGTGAAAAAATGTGTCTAAATGCTCAGACCAGATATTTATCTGCTAGCCTCATATTTCAATACCCTAAACGCCTCATACGAGTGAGGCGTTTAGAAGCTAACTGCCTTATTTTTTAGCTGTGGATATACGCCGAATAACCAGCCCCCAGTTGTTGATATACCTTATGTACACCTCGTAGGTGTACATCCGGGTCAAAAACGTTTTGCTCGCCTTGCAGAGTATTTTCATGTTTATTTAGGTATAATAATCGGATATAATTGAACTATGACAAAAATGGATGAAAATCTCGATGAAGCAAAGATTCATCACAGGATTGTGAGTTACCTCTACGTTGTATTTTTTCTACTTCTTATAACCAATATTTTTCTTTGGTACTCTTTTTACTTCGCCCCACACTTTGAGGTTTCTGCTACTCTACGGCTTTTCGATTTCGACAACGAGCAGAATGTCCCAACCATTTTCAATGTCTTGCTTCTCCTGCTTAACTCTTATGTTTTCTATGCAATATTCACACATGAAAAAAAGATAAAAAAGCCCAACGGTTACAAGTGGGCTTTGCTTTCTATAATTTTTTTGTTTATGGCCTCCGACGAATTGTTTATGCTTCACGAAAGACTTGTTGACCCAGTGAAAAACTATCTGGACACTACCGGCGCACTATATTTCGCTTGGGTGATACCGATGTCCGTTGTGGTTATTATAGTTGCCCTGTATTTTTTCCGATTCTACCTAAGCCTTTCGAGAGAGATCAAAATTGGAATTGCCATAGGTATGGGATTGTATCTTTTTGGAGCACTCGGTTTCGAAATGGTGGGAGGCTGGTGGCTTACGAACTTCGGTGATGGTTTTGGCTACAAGATGATAACTACCGTCGAAGAATCACTGGAGATGATAGGGCTGATATATCTTATCAAAACACTTTTTCTATACGAAGAGATAGACAAATCAAACGAACAACTTTTGCCTAAAAAATAGAGCTCTCGAATAATCTATATGAATTCTTATTTATCTTTTTTTGTTATTGTCTGTTGCCACTTCCAAGCGTCTCGCATCGAGTCTTCCATGTTTAGCTCTGATTTCCAATCTAGCTCTTTCTCAGCTTTTGCAGTGTCGGCCCAGATTTTGACGATGTCTCCCGGTCTTGGATCTCCAATTTCATAGTTGAGTTTTTCGCCTGAAACTTTTTCAAAAGCATTAATTATCTCTAGAACTGAAGCACCCTCGCCAGTACCGATGTTGAAAATATCGTAGAAATTCTCTTTCTGCTTTTCTAGTAGTTGCATCGCTTTTACGTGAGCTATAGCTAAATCTACAACGTGAACATAATCTCTTATCTGATAACCATCTGGAGTGTCATACTTGTTGCCAAAGACAGTTACTTTGTCCCGTAACCCTGCTGCAGTTTGAGTGATTATAGGAACAATACTTTCAGCTACTCCATCTGGATTATCACCGATAAGCGCTGTTGGGTGTGCACCGACTACATTGAAATAACGAAGTGCGATAATCGATACTGGATCGGCTTTTGCAGCATCTTCCAAAATATCTTCACCTATCTTTTTTGTATTGCCATAAGGTGATTCTGCTTTTTGAAGCGGAGTTTTTTCTGTTACTGGAAGCTTTTCTGCCTGACCGTAAACAGAACAGGAAGAAGAAAAGACCAAGTTTTTAACTTTGAATTCAACCATCGAATCCAAAATATTTATTAGAGACAGTAAATTGTTTTTATAATACATTCTCGGTTTATTTACCGATTCACCCACCGCCTTGTTAGCTGCAAAGTGAATTACGCCATCAATACTCTCATCTGTAAATATTTTTTTAACAAAATCGCGATCGCAACAATCCCCTTCATAAAACTTAACTTTCTTTTTTGATATCTCCTCTATTCCCTCAATTGATGTTTTGTACGAGTTTGAAAGATTGTCTAAAATGACCACTTCATAACCAGCTCGTAGCAGCTCAACTGCTGTGTGGCTTCCTATATACCCTGTTCCCCCAGTGACTAATATTTTCATAACTTTTTTCTCTTAATATTTGCCTTAATTATAGCATGAATTGTTGGGCAGAAAAAGAACCGAATGCTAGCTGTTTTTTCTCTTGATTATTAGATAAGCAAGAGCACCCACAAGTAGAATCTCAGCTCCCAAAAGCACAATCATGGTTATTGACAAACCGCCCGAACTCTCTGGACCAGCGTAAAAAAATGATAAGGGGCTTTCTTCCACACCGTCAGCATCGTCCGGAAATGAATCCTCAGATTCTTCCCCCTCGGAGACTAATAAGCTTGAAGCTGTACTAGTTCCATCGTTGCTGGTCGTTACACTGTCGTCACCAGATGTTGAGCTTGTGTCGTTATTTTCATTTTCAGCTTCTTCTGTTGGGCTCTCTGGTGCAGGATCGGGATCGTATCCGTATGTTCGAAAACCCATATCTTCGCTGAGCTTTAGTTCAGGCAAATCTCCAAAATTTCTCATCGCGTATCCGTCTGCGTAGTGATCTACTTTTGCATAATACCATTGCAACCCCACGTCTTCTGATTCCAAACAAATCCAGTAATTATTGCTTGTATTTACAGCTGCTTCTGCTCCACCCGAAGTGTAGAATCTTTGGAATGTTTTCGCGCCATCCCAAAAATCTTCGTTGACGGTTGCGCTGTAAGCCAAAACAATGTTCCCAGGAGTGTCACCGTTGACTCCGCTTGCTTCACGAACCTTTACAGTTGCCGGGAAACCGCTACTGTAGCCTAGGGGTAGATCAATATAGCTTGCCAACATCGACTTAGCTGGTTTATATTTTTGACATACTATGTAGTTGTCAGTCTGAATTACAGGGAGGCTGACGTAGCCACCATCAACGTGATAAGGAGGAAAAGAAATCTGATCGAAATCAACAGTATATGCCTCTGCAATAGAAATATTTGCTACAAAAAATAGTGCAAACAATATAGGTATCGATAAAACAAACTTTTTCATAGTCAGTTTCCCCTCATTAAAAAATCAATACCTTATTATTTTATCATAATTATATGGAGCACAAACAAAATAGCCCGAAGGCTATTTTGTTTTCTGGCTAGAGATAACAAATGATATTAGTATTAATTACCAAGCAAGCTTACTCGTACGCAACAGGACCGTGAACAATAACGTAATTCTCAGTAGATTTTATATTCTTGAATTTTACGTACGGAATTGGTTTATCTAATCCGTCACCCTCAACTAGAGTTTTGGTCGAGCGACCCCCCAACAACAGATTCCCTATTTTGACATAAGCCTCATCGATAAGCTTTTTGGCGAAAAGAGAAGCGATTAACTCACCGCCTCCTTCGACCATCAGGTTGTTGACGCACTCCTTCTTTAAAACATATACCGCTTTTCGAATATCTACTTTTTTCTCGCCTAGAACAAAAACCTTAGATTTTTTGCTTAGCAATTCGACTTTGCGCTGCTTTGTTTTTTCTGTTGTAAAGATTATTTTGTCAGCATCTCCCGTATCTAAGAAATCAGAGTTTAAATTAATTTTACCGGCATCAGAGATAATTACTACTTTTTTCGGCTCCGGCGTCAGTCCGTTTTTAATTCTATTTTTTCTCCACTTATCGGTCTTCATTGTCAGCTTAGAATCATCTAAAATAAGTGTATTTCCGCCGATCATTACAGCATCGGCCTTTGCTCTACACTCATAAACAAGTTCTCTGTCTTCGTCATTTTTAGCTATCTCGCTCTGTTCGTTTTTATAATTTGTAATCTTCCCATCTAGCGAAACTCCTGAACAGATAAAGATGTGTGGTCGTTTTGTATTCATAGCTAATATGCTACAAGTTTGTACGACCTAAATCAATAAAGTTTGGAAAATAATCATAACAAAAATAGCCCAAAGGCTATCTTGTTTTTCCCTTTCGTCGTAATTTTCAACGACTCATCAGAACACTTTTTGTGTTGAGGGGAAGGACGGACGACTTTGTCCGCCCCTCTTGGATCTGTTCACCACCCACCTGAATAAGGTTTTGGGAGTGAGATTGACTTGAATAGAATGCTGCAGAGGATATTTAGCCCCGCAGCCTCCCAGAACGTAATCGCACCCAGGCCAACTATCGGCGCTAACCAGTTCCACAACAACATCGTGGGCCCCGCCACGATTACTCCGATCACGGCTAGTACTATGACAGCGCCAACCCCGATCAATACGGCTGTAGAAACTTTGCCAAATTCCATCTCGTGCTCCTTTTCGCGGCTGTTGTTTCATGCGTTTTTCGCCATGACGTTGTGTTTGCATATCGGACTGCAACACCTAAGTATAGCACGAATAGTCACTATTGTCAATATTACCGCCTCAGACCCCCGCCCGAGACTTTATGCTCAATATATAGTTCTAAGTCCGGTCTGCCGTAAACAGAAATAGTCGCTCTCAGAGCGTCTATCTTAATATCTGGCGGGAGATAGCAAACAACGTTAGAACTAATTGCATATCAATAAGCATTGCTTAATACAAAAACCGCCCACCCTCAATCAACCGATTTCCAGGTGAATCCTTGACGTAGATGGTAAAAAAGAGTAGAACATTAGCTGAGAAGCAACTTTTTGACAGTTCAGTCCACAGATCCTCCCTTGCGGGAGGAAATACGCTTCATGGAGGTCACGCAGATGAAGAAGCAAGGCTTTACGCTCATAGAGTTGCTGGTCGTAATCGCGATCATCGCCATTCTGGCGGCGATCCTGTTCCCGGTGTTCGCACGCGCGAGAGAGAAGGCTCGACAGACATCCTGTCTGTCCAACGTCAAGCAACTCTCGCTGTCAATCAGCATGTACACGCAGGACTATGACGAGACGTTGGTGCCCTCGCGTGGTAAGACTGGCGCAGGCGCTTGGTGCGTCTGGACGGTGTACACCGCACCGTACCGCAAGAACGATCAGCTTCTGATGTGCCCGACCGGCAGGGGCAAGTACGCCTGGGGCAAATGCGACTACGGTCTGAATCGCGAGACCTTCACCGAGGTTTCCTACGGTGCATCAGCGAGGGCGCTTGCGGATATCGAGTATCCGTCCGAGACCGTTGCTATCGCCGACAGCTCCACCACAGGTAGCACAGCCGACGGCTGGACCTACTCCTACTCGTGGCGATGCGGCGCCAGCCACAGGCCGGAGCGTTTCGTCCCCCAGCGACACAACGGCGGCGCAAACTTCTCGTTGCAGCTGGATCCAAGCTCAACGTACATCGGTCCCGTGCCATACACAATCCCAGCAACCAACGTCGCATGGTATCCCAGTGGCGCTCCGCTCCACTAAGGCTCGCATCGGAGGAGGAGGCAGAATCGTCCTTGGGCGATTCTAGAAAACAATCGACAGAGTCCGTGCGATAATGCACGGACTCTGTTTCATTTTCAGACATTAATTCTTCAAATTTCATAAATTACTATTATTTTATAATTTTATTAATTTATTTGCTATTTCCTAAAATTATCACATTTTGATTCCCCCGTACCAAAAAATAACCATCAGCGCATGGTTATTTTTTGGTGGAAAGTATATAATACACACATATGGACAAAAAAAATATTCTAAATATCGAAAATATATCAAAAACCTACAAGAGCGGAGACATCCATGTCCCCGCTCTTCAGGACGTAACACTTATAATAGAAAGGGGAGAATTTGTTATGATCACCGGTCGCAACGGCTCAGGCAAATCAACTCTCTTGCATCAACTTGGATTGTTAGATCTTCCCGATAAAGGAAAAATTATATTGAACGATCGAGAAGTTGTCGCCATGAATGAAGGCGAGAGAACCATGCTTCGATTAAAATATCTTGGATATATTTTTCAGGAGTACGCGCTAATAGCAGAGCTAACTGCTCTTGAAAATGTTATGCTTCCGGCCATGTTAAACGGGAATAGTCGTAATGCTCGGGAAAAAGCGGTAGAGATTTTTAGTGAAGTCGGCCTTGAAGACAAGATGGACAGATTGCCGACTCAGCTCTCAGGAGGTGAACAGCAAAAAGTGGCTATTGCTAGGTCTTTGATCAACGACCCAGTAATTATCTTTGCCGATGAGCCAACAGCCAATCTAGATACAACTGCCTCGACAGAAATACTGGAACTTTTTAAGAAAATAAATAATGAAGGCCGAACTATTGTGATGGTAACCCACGAAGAGGAAGAGTTAAAATATGCCTCACGACTTGTTAAGTTGTCGGACGGGAAACTATTATGAAAACAGAAACTCGAATCCCTTTTTACTTAGCATGGAAATATCTGCAACGTGGCAACAAGTGGACACTACTTCTAACAGTATTTCTGATGGCCATAGCTTTTGTTAATTTAATTTTTATATCCTCTCTTTTTAGCGGCATTATTGATGGTACAAACAAACAGATTGTCAACACGATGACGGGAAATGTTTATATTACCCCAAAAGATGGAGACGATAATATTTCTGATCAAGAAAATGTTATAGACACTATCGAAAATACTGAGGGTGTAGAAGCGGCTAGTCCGGAAATATTTGTTCCCGCAAGCCTAAAGTCCAACAATTACAAGGGCAACTGGACAGTTCTTTCTGTTGATCCAGACAAAGAAAAAAATGTAACCAACGTATCTCAAAATATGACAAGTGGGGAATATCTCGAAACCGATGATGCCGACTCCATCATTATCGGACGTCAAATCGCTGGTGGAGAAGGCGTTGAGCAAGATGCTTTTTCGTTCAAGGGAGCAAAAGTTGGTGACAAAGTCACCCTTTCTTTGGGCGGACTAGAAAAAGATCTTGTCGTTAAAGGAATCTTTAACACAAAATTTCTAGACACCGACAGCAGAGCTTTCATCACCAACACTACGCTATCGGAATTTATTCCAACTTTTGGCAATAGTCCAAATACCATAATCGTCAAAACAACAAGTGATGCAAAGGAATCGGATGTAATTGAGAGACTTAAAACAAACGGAGTTGATGAAAATATTTACACATGGGAAGAAGTGGCTGGCCTCATGTCCAGCGTGACAGAAAGTTTTTTGAGTATCAATATATTGATGAGCTTTGTCGGTGTACTAATAGCTGCAGTGACTATATTTATTATAATCTATGTGGATATTATCAATAAAAAGCGCGAAATAGGGATATTGAGAGCTATCGGAATAAAGCCATATATCATCTTTACCAGCTACATAATAAAGGCAGGCGCATATTCTGTCGGCGGAGTGATATTGGGATCAGCAATCTTTTTCGGATTACTTGTTCCTTACTTCAATCTCCACCCCTTTGTTCTACCAATTTGTGATTCTGTTTTAGTGCTAACAAAAACTGATTTTATAGCTCGCGCCGAAACTATTATGTGGGTGGCAGTACTATCAGCCTTAATCCCAGCTGTTGCAGTAACCCGATCCAAGATTTTGACGGCAATTTTTGGAAAATAGCGTTGCATAAAAACAGGTATCTTTTTTAATCTATAATGTACTTGCGGTTCCGCATCCGGTCTACCGTAAACAAAAATAGCCCAAAAGGCTATACTGTTTTTTGGTGGACAAACGATGCTAGAACCGACATCTTCAATTTTATAGAAATATAAAAATCTAAGTTGCCTTGCTGTTAATATCAATTAACTATATTATATTTATAAAGGAATACTAGTTACAAATTTATATGAAAAAATATATCTGCTATCTCATTCTATCATTTGCTCTGTTGGCTACGAATTTTTCATTTGCTGAGGCGATGACCCCTCCACCTCAGCATCCAGTAGATGGATGCAACCAAGTAACCAATATCAAGGAATTTCCCCAATTTTTATTTGTTGTTGAATACTCGTCGGGATTTTTAAAAATCGAGCAGAATGAATGTATTGATTGTGGATTGGGCAATATCGGTATAGTCTACTGGTTAACTCAAGATTATTTTAAACATGTCGGAGCAGAAGGTATAGAGGCTGAATTTAGCAGAAGCAGCTACAGTCGTAACGTTTCACCCAATTCTAACATTCAGGGGTTAATTAGTTATGGTGAAGGCGGTACTTTCGATGATCCGCATGTAGTGGATATAAATAATCCTTTAATTGCACAATATAACGAATATACCTTATATTTGGATCCGATTTTAAATGAACCTTTAATATATAAATCTAAGCAGACTTCCTATTATTCTGATGGTTCTTCAACAAAAGTGCAGATTTTTGATCAAAACGAAAATGTAACACAGGAATTACATAATAATGATGAACCGCCAAGGACTGAAAAGCTTGATTCAATAAAAAGAGGAATACTACCCGAAGAAAATCAAAATGTGCCATACTGGTATTATGTAGTTATTGGAGTTGTGGTGTTGGGATTAGTTAGCACCATCATTATCATTCACAGAAAAAACAGAATTAATATTTTGAAAAAAAACAATTCCCAAAATAA
>Ga0307992_1001838_pt1 | contig 12379 bp, 6 predicted proteins | sample EllFjometagen133_FD_203162 | JGI IMG/M metagenome (GOLD analysis project Ga0307992, IMG submission 203162) | Marine microbial communities from Ellis Fjord, Antarctic Ocean - #133 | ecosystem: Environmental > Aquatic > Marine > Unclassified | place: Southern Ocean | collected 2014-10-08
CATTCATTGGTGTCCGTATTTCATGGCTCATATTTGCCAGAAATGCTGATTTTAAACGATCACTTTCTTCGGCTTTATCTTTGGCTTTATACAAATCTTCATTGGTTTGATTCAGTTCCTCGTTAATAGTTTCGTATTCTTCGTTCTTTGATTGTAACTCAAGTTCGCGTTCTTCGACTTTTTCTTTTGATTTTTTCAACTCTGCAGTTCGAATTAAAACTAACTTTTCTACCTGGCGATGTCTGGTGAGAGCAAACCCTATCGACAAAATTATTATGCAGATAGCAATTACCAGAAGTATAATAAAATAAGTTTCTAAATACCACGGAAGCAACACAGTAAATGGCCAACTTGCAGGGGATTGATCAATATTTCCGTTCCGATCCATTGCCCGAACTTCAAAAACATGGGGGCCTGTCGATAAACCAACTCCCTTTACTATAGTTTTATTTTCAAAAGGTGTCCATGAATTTTCGTCAAAGCGATAGGAATATTGTAATTGGTCATCCGGCGTAATATCCCATTTGTCACGCCCTTCAAATACAAATTGTAATTCGCCACTTGGTATGGCTTCGTGGGAGTTCATATCCGAAGGTATAAGTGTTTCCGGTGCATTGGTATCAGCTTCAGGATAATAACAATAAGATCCGTTTAACGTAGCTGCCCAAATTTCTCCCTGTTTATCTTCAAAAATATCAAAAATCGTAGTATTGGGAAGACCTTCTTCATTTGAATTGGATATCCATGTTCCATTAATCAACCTATGAATACCAGTTCCGGATGCAACCCAGATGCTGCTATCTCTGGAGATAGTCATCATTCTGGCAGTTTCAAATTCAGGCGATTGAACAAGCGACCAATTTTCCCCATCGTATTGTATAATTCCTTTGCTTCCGCTAATCCAAATGTTTCCATTTTCCAATTCAAGAACAGAGGTTGACAAACCCCAGTCAAACTCTTTCTTTAAGTCAAAACTCTTTTTAATTCCTTTTTTGTAAACGATAACGTCGGTAAAAGTTACGACCCAGACATCCTCATTTCGGACTTGAATAATATCTGTAACTTCACATGCTCCCGGTGTTAATCCATCAATTTTTAGATCTACAGCCAATGTTTCAATGTGCTCTCCATCATATCGAATAAGCTTGGATGTTCCATTCAAGTCCTGAAGAATAATAAAACAATTCCCATTCTTGTCCTGGTCGTAATACCTTATCTTTTCGTTTCCAAAAGGGAAAGTAACTGTACAACTTTTATCAACCGGATTAAATAATGCAAGTCCTCCTGTTTCGGAAATCCCAACAATCAGCAACCCATTTTTAAGAGAACAAATATCTCCTGTAAACACCACTGGATTAAATTGATATGATTCCAATTTGTCATTCGACCAAAGAAAAAAGGAATCTTCCGCTGCAAACCACAATCGACCCGTTAAATCTTCATGGATTTTCTTAAAACGCTGACTTAAGGTCGAGCTGGCTCCTATCCTCCTCCACAAAGTTGGAGTAAAATGAGTAAGCCCTGAGCCAGTTGCCAGCCAGAAAGCTCCATTTGGCTCAACAACAACATCATTAAGTATGCGATTTAAGATTCTGTTTTTTATTATAAGTGTTTCCTTACCATGTTGAATATGAAAAAGGTTCCAATTTCTAAGTGTGCTACTCAATGGAGGGGGCGATTGAATCCCTTTTATTATCCAAAGAGAGTTATTAGGTCCACGCCATCCGTAGTGAACTTCATCTGTTTGTGAAGCATATAGTTTTTGCCACGTTTTGCCATCGAAGCCAGCAAGAACATTATGCTTTGATTTGGAAGACTTTGACATAAGAATTAATTCTCCATTTTCACCTTCAAAAGGCTTGTTAAAATGGTATAATCCGTACGACTTGGGAATTTGAAAATCGATCCATTGCTCCTGAAAATTGGAGGTGTCGCATTGAACCACGTACTTTGCAACTCCATCTTCTCCGGTAATCCAAACACTTCCATCCTGAAAAGTGGTCATATCAATAAACTGCCCAATTTGAGATTCTTCTGCCCGCTTTATGATTCGTGTCTGTAGTTTGACTTTATCAAACTCTTTGAGATCACCATCTCTTATAAAAAGGAGTTTGTTTCCGATGCATGGTGTTGGTAAAAATGGAATTCCTACTTCAAAATCCAAATTTTGCCATTTGTCATTTGAGTTGAAAAAAACATTATCCAAATTTCCTTCATCAATACTCCATAAATTTCCGGAGAAGTCTTCATATGTTTTTCCAAGAATTCCTGATGGGCTGATTTTATAATCAAAATTATAACCATCATATCTTGATAAGTCGAACTTAGGCGAGTGAACAATTGTAAGAGTGTTATTTTGGCTTTTTGTAATGCTGTTTACCCACGAAATCTTTAATCCGTTTTGGGAGGTAAAAAATCGTTGTTTGACTCCTTCTTGTGCCTGAACATTCAGTGATAGTATCAGAAAAAACAAACTAATTCCCCAAAAAGTAATTAAGTTTTTCAAAAAAGCTTTTATCATGATATATAAATTTTTAACATGGGCTCAAAGATAACTAATTTATCGTATATTTGCATGCATTGTAATTTAAATATTTTTTATGGAAATATTCAAAGTTATATATATTAGGGTATTCATAGTGCTCATTTCTATTCTTCAAACCTTCGCAAACGATGCTTATTCTCAAACAGCAGGGATTTCACTTGACTGTTCCCAAACTAAGCTGGCAGATGTGTTTGATGAGATTGAAGATGTTTCAGAGTTCTTCTTCCTGTTCAATGAAAAACTTATTGATACAGATCGTGAAATTACCATGTCGGTTGATCATAAAAAAATAGATAAACTCTCAAACACACTTTTTTCTGAGACTAATATGGAAGGCACAATAACTGACCGCGAGAACATTCTATCTCCTGAATATTCACCCGATGGGCAACAGCAAGACTCAATATCGGGTATGGTAACCAATAATAGTGGTGAACCTCTGCCAGGAGTAAATGTGATAATAAAAGGCACAATCAATGGAACGACTACAAATATAGATGGACATTATTCCATTTCAAATATTTCAGATAGCACCACATTGCAATTTTCATTTGTGGGTATGAGTACACAAGAGGTACTAGTAGGGAACCAAACAATCATAAACATTATAATGATTGCAGATGCAATTGGACTTAATGAAGTTGTAGTCATTGGTTATGGTTCGCAAAGCAAGAAAGATGTAACCGGTGCAATAACAACATTAACTGCTGATGATATCGAAAGTATGGAGGTTACTGGTATTGATAAGTCAATTCAGGGAAAAGCAGCTGGTGTATTAGTTACAAATAATACTGGTGAACCAGGAGGTGGTGTTACTATTCGTATTCGTGGCACAACTTCTATTAGTTCAAGTAACGACCCCTTGTATGTTATCGATGGTATTCCTTTAGCAAATATGCAAACAAGTAACCGTAATGTTGGTGAAAACAGGGTTAATGGCATGTCTCAAATAAATCCTTACGATGTTGAATCTATTGAAATTTTGAAAGATGCTGCCGCCACTTCAATATTTGGAGCTCGTGGCGCGAATGGCGTAATACTGATTAAAACAAAAAGAGGAAAAATAGGAAAAGGAGAACTTACAGTAGATTTGAAAATAGGCATGTCTGAATTAGCCAAACGTTACGATTTGTTGGGAGCTTCTGATTATACCACCTTAGTAAATGAGGGCAGGGCTCAGTTGGCCGAAATTGAACCAGAATATTCTCCTTACTTTTCACAAAGCTTTATAAATAATCCAACAGTTAATACGAATTGGCAGGATGAAATCTTCAGAATAGGAAAAGTAGAAGAGGTTAACGTTTCTTTTGTTGGTGGAACAGAAACGACTAAATATATGATTAGTTCCGGTTTCTATAATCAGAAAGGTATCATAATTGGTTCAGATTTTAGTCGCTTTAACATTCGCGCAAATGTTGACCAAAAGTTAGGAGATAAATTTTCTCTGGGTACAAATTTATATGCATCTGTTATCGATCAGAGACGGATTAAAAATGATGGTAGTCCGGATAACGCTGATGCATCTAATTACAATCATATTTATGGTGGACCTGTTCTATCTACAGCATTAGTAAAAGCCCCTACAACTCCTGTTTATCTGGCAGATGGCACTTTCTCTAATGATGGAGCTCAGATGGAATATGGAAACTCTGTCAGACAGGCATTAGATGTTAATATAAACAATAAAGTAAATCGTATTATTGCTTCTGTCTATGCGAAAGTAGATTTATTACCAGGATTTAATTTTAGAGTTCAAGTATCGGGTGATGTCCGTAATGAACTGGAGAAGTGGTTTGATCCACCAAATCCAAATGCATTTGAAGGAACTGACTGGAGAGGCCAGGCTTCTCAACGTACTTTTAATCAAAGAGCATGGACATTGGAAAACTATTTTACTTATAAGTTAGGCATTAATAATCATAATTTTACATTCCTTGCCGGTAATACTTTGCAAGAAATTATGTGGGAAAGTAGTTTTATTTTAGTAAGTGGTATTGTTTCAGATAAGATTCAAACATTAAATGCCGGAACCGATATTGATGTAGCTATATCTGATAAACAAGCTTATGGTATTAATTCTTATTTTGGAAGAATTGATTATAACTATAAAGGTAAATACCTTCTTTTGTTGAATGCACGTTATGATGGTTCATCAAGATTTGGTAAAAAACATCGCTACGGATTTTTTCCATCAGCTTCGGTTGGTTGGAGAATATCAGACGAATCTTTCCTTGCATCAGCCAATTTCTTAGCTAATTGGAAATTACGTGTTAGTTATGGTATTACTGGGAATCAGGAGATATCAAATTATGCATCTCGCGGTATAATGAGTATTGGAACAGGTACAAATATTGGTGGTAATTATACAGATGAAACTGGAGCGGTTATCTCAAGCTTACCCAGCCCGAATCTGAAATGGGAAGAAACAACGCAATTTAACGTAGGTACAGATGTGAGTTTATTTAAAAGTCGTGTAAATTTTACCATTGACTACTATATAAAAACCACAAATGATTTATTGTTTCTGGCTCCAGTACCTAGTACAATGGGGCTGAGCCATAGATGGGAAAATATAGGTAAAATGGAGAACCGTGGTATTGAGTTTAGTGTGAATGCTAACATTATTACCAGCGATAAATTTAACTGGAATGCTGATTTTATCATTTCAAAAAATGACAATAAAGTTCTTGAACTGATGAACGGCAAAGATGTTATCGCGAGTGGTGCCGGTGGTAGTAGTATCGCCAGAGTTGGTGAGCCAATTAGCTTTTATTTATATGAACGTGAAGAATATGTTAATCCTGAAGATGGAACTGTTGTTATTGTTGATCAGGATGGAAGTGGAGGACCACCAAACGAAGGAGACCGTATTATAGCTGGTAGTCCGTTCCCGGATTTCTATGGAGGTTTTACCAATACACTGTCTTATAAAAACTTTGATTTATCCATATTCTTTCAGTATTCATACGGAAATAAAATATACAATGCAACAAGAAGCTGGATTGAAACATTGAAACTTAATGACCGTACAATTATTGGAACAAATACAACACAAGCTGCTTTTGATAACAGATGGCAACAACCAGGTGATATAACAAGGTACCCTGTTGTAAATTACGACGGTAGAAATAATCTGTATACATTGCCTAATACAGGATGGTTAGAAGATGGTTCTTATTTAAGGTTAAAAACTTTGACTCTTGGATACAATTTCGCTCCAAATGTTATATCTAAACTGAGTTTAAAATCTGCAAGGATATACATAACTGCAGTCAATTTGTTTACATTTACCAATTATTCAGGATTCGATCCTGAGGTTGACCACTTTACTGGAGTTAATGGTGGAGCCAACAGTGGCCTGCTGAGAGGTTATGATTATGGCTCCTATCCACAATACAGATCATTCATAATTGGAATAAAAATATCATTTTAGATTAATATAAATTAGAATGAAAAATATTTATAAATACATATTGCTTTTCTCTGTACTTACACTTTTTAGTCAATGTCAAAAAGTACTGGATCAAGATGTATATTCCGGCGTTGAGATGGATGTATTTTACGATTCGCAAAGTGCAGCCGAAATGGGTATCACTGGTTGTTATAATAGATTTTTTAATGAAGGTTGCTACTCACAGCTAATTTGTTTTTTTCAGGTATCAACGGATGATATTAAGCAACCAATAGGTTGGTTATTTCAATTAAAAGACCGTACAAAATTAGGATCCAACTCATCGATTCCAGGTTTTGGTACACCATGGGTAAAATTGTACACTACATTAGCCAACGTTAACTTCTTTCTTGAAAAAGTACCTGAAATACCTAATGATAAATTTGCTGACAACAGGAAAAATGAATTATTAGCAGAAGGACATTTTCTCAGGGGTGTGTGTTATTATTATTTAGCTATGGCCTGGGGAGAAGTACCATTAGTTCTGAAACTAGAAACTGGTAGCTCACAAGACAACCAGATTGCTAAATCTTCTTATGCAGAAGTAATAGAACTTGTAAAAGCTGAACTTACAATTGCAGCTAATGATCTGCCTGCGGTAATGGAAAATTATGATGATCTTTCTGTAACTAACCAAAGAAAAGGCAGAGCCAGCAGATGGGCTGCAAAAGCTTATTTAGCTCGTATTGCATTAATTGAAGAAGATTGGACTACTGCGCTGGAACTTTCAGACGAGATTATAAATAGTGGGATTTATCCTCTGGCAACATCATGGAGGAGCATTTTTGAAGAACCTATGAATTCTTCGGAATCAATTTTTGAGCAGCAGAATGATTATTCTCCTGGTTTCTTTGGTTCTGGTATATTTGGCTGGTTTATGGGTTTTGATTTTGAGTTCGCTGAAGAAGTTTATGAGGTATTTAATACGGCTGATACATTAATGATAAGTCAGGGTAAAGATATTCGTTGGGAATTCATGTTTGGTGATAATCCCTGGTCAGAGAATACAGCTATTCGCAAACATGTTCCTCCACGTGGATATGACATGGGTGGAATTGAACAAATGAATTTTGTACTAATACGTACTACTGAATTGTATTTCAATAAATACGAATCTTTGATCAAGCAAAATTATGAATCAAATAAACAAGCTGCCCTTGATTTTCTGAATATAATTAGGGCTCGAGCAGAAGATTTGACATTTATGAATCCTTGGTGGCCAGTACCGGCTGGGACAACTGGTATTCCTGATCTTACCATGGCAGATGTAAATACTAAAGATAAAATGCTTAACGCTATCCATAACGAAAAACGACGGGAAATGATTTATGAGGATGGTATGAGGTGGTTTGATTTAGTTCGTTGGGATAAAGAATACGCAAAACAAATTACAAATTCTGCTACGGATTATCATTTATTTCTCCCAATCCCTGAAAACGAATTGCTTCTTAACGAGGCATTAGTACAGAATCCGGCTTATCAATAAACAATATTAAATTTTGGGCATAAGCACAAAACAGAAATAATACGGATGGAAGAGACTCATGATTTATTGCCTGACAATGGATAAAATCCAAAACATGTTAGCGACAATGCAAAAAATGATTTATACAAATTTTTGAAATTAATAGTAGTGCCAGATGAAAAAACTTAATAAAAAAACGATTAATTTATTATTTATTACTTCTATTGTATTAAATGTATTGTTTCTTGCTTATGAAATAAAAAAAAATCTTTGGACACATTCACAAAATAAATTAAATCAAGAACCAGAAATTAAACAAGCTGATTCTGTAACATATTTTATTGGGAGAAATGAGGTGTTTGTTAAATTACCAAATGATTCAAACGAGGTTATTATGCTTGGCAATTCGCTTACACAGAACTTTGAATGGCATGAGATGTTTAGATCCGTAAATATCAAAAATCGTGGTATTAATACTGATGTAACAAAAGGTATCTTACAAAGATTAGATGAGGTTATTGAAAGTAAACCAAAAAAAATATTTATTGAGATTGGGATAAATGATATTCGAAAAAATTATTCAATAGATTCAATTTTTAGAAATTATGTAAAAATCATTGTGACAATTAAACGTAAAAGCCCTGAAACAAAAATTTATATACAGAGCCTCCTTCCATCTACTAAGTCGTTAAACAATAAAATAATAGATTTTAATAAACGACTAAAAGATTATAGTGTTAATAATAACATAGTGTTTATTGATTTGTATTCTAGTTTTGTGAGTGAGCAGATACTTAATCCCATTTATGATTGTGGCGACAATTTACATTTGAGTGGTACTGGATATTTGGAATGGTGTAGATTAATTAAGGATTATATAAACGAATAAAAATGCTATGACGGCAATCCTTTCAACTTGCTTGTTTTATAAATTTATGTCATCGATATATTGTTCTTCTTCAAAGTTAAATTCTACTGAGATGTCTTCTTGATAAAGACATTCTGCTGAAATAAAGCCATGAGGACAAAAGGGAAGAGAAGGAAAAGCTCTCAGAATGGTTGAGTCACCCGATTTCATAAAATAATATTCACCCAATTTATGTAATTGTTATGGAGAAAATCTTGAGCATTCTACACTCATCCCTGCCGGTAAACGACATGTCTTTGATATACCAAAAATAGAAATCAAAGTTACTGAACCTTATGATTATGATTCTGTCATTGAAATCCCTAAACGAGAATATTCTCAATTGAGATTCTATTAATGCAATGGAATCACTTACCCCTTTTTCTATAATAGCTGTAAACATATTAGTTTATATAATTTTGTTCTTATATTGGGGAAAACGCTGTAACAACAAATCCAAAAAACCATATCTAATCTGAACCTAATCATTTTGTTTACTTTTTTTTGATCATTTTTTGAGGTTTTTGATTAAAGCTATTTCAGGAAAAGACAGTATTTTTCCTCTGCAAACACTTCCCTTGTAAGGTTTATCCTACAAAAATATCAGATTTATCCTACAAGATAAATCTGCTATTTTTAGGATATTTGTAAAATTAAAAACTAGAGAAGTTAGAGCAAATGATTATCAGATAAAATTAATGCTACTTACTTACTATTCAAATTTTTATTATAAACAGCAGGTCATATGTGCTGGTGCCGATTATTTCTTTTCTAAAAGTGACGATTTTGAGATGATACCGGTAGTGATAGCCGAATTAATCAACAATTAAGATTATTTAATACATTCGCATTAATCAAATATCAACTGAAAAACGAAAGCCAAATGATATTCAAAATCAAAAACCACCAAAAAAAATAATTATGAAAAGAAGAATTCTTTATTTAATTCTCATAGCACTGGTATTGATCACAGGCGCATGTAAAAAGGACAAAACCACTGAAACAGCAACAATAACTGTTTCAGGAATCGACTTTAAACCAAACTTTTTCCAATCAGATGGAAAGATAGTTGGTATTGATGCAGATATTGCTACACTGGCTATGCAAAATGCAGAGATTCCTGCTGAGTTCAAATTGGCCAGTTCTTGGGATGAGGCATATGAGGCAACACTCACAGGGCCGAACAAAGCATTATTAACCGTTGCCTATACCGCCGATCGTAAAGATTTATTCAAATGGGCCGGACCCACAAGCAAGAGTAATTACGATGTTTTTGCTAAGGCCAGCTCCGGTATTGCTACTGGTATAGGAATTGAAGCATCCAAATCAATTGCATCAATTGCTGTGGTTGAAGGTTGGAGTGAAGCAATTATTTTAGCAGATATGGGGTTTAATAACCTACAGTATTATAGCTCTTATGGGGATGCTTTAACCGCTTTTAAAAATGATCAAGTTATGGCAATCGCAAGTGACCGTGCCCAATTTGTTGACGCTGTTTCATTTGAATACTATATGCAACAGGAAATTAGAGTTGCCTGTATCTACAACAATACTTATTATTTTATTGCATTCTCCATGGATGTTGATGATCAAGTTATTCAACATTGTCAGGATGCCATTGATGCTCTAATTATTGATGGTAGCATGTTTGATATTTATCATGAATATGTTCCTTATGCTGTTAAAGCTATGGTGCCAAGCTTAATACAGCTACATACTGAAATAGATCCGCCTTTCAATTACTTATCCGAAGTAAGTGGAGCCCAAGGAACATTTCTTGGTTCATCCGTTGAAATTGTAAATGAAATGCAAGTGCAAAGCAGTTATATAAACCCAATTAATATTACCAGTTGGTCAGCAGGCTACAAAACACTTCAATACATGCCCAACTATGCTCTTTTTACCACTGCCCGCACACCAGAACGTGAAGACCTTTTCCAATGGGTTGGTCCAATTTCATCAACAAATGCGTGTTTTTACACAACAACTGCATCAGGCATTCAAATTCAGACTTTGGATGAAGCCAGAGCTCTTGGAACTATCGCTACACCTCAAGGTTGGTTCAGTCACGATTTCCTCATAGAAAATGGGTTTCAGAATATATTAGCCACCGCATCCACCACCGAGGAAGCTTTTAATCAACTGATGAGCGGTGAAGCAGATGCCTTATTTTTGTATGAAACGGGAGTAGTATGGTTGTGCGATGAAACGGGTATACCTCAGTCCGACATCTCCAAACAGCTTGAGACTGCTTATTATAAAGACTATATCGCTTTCTCTCTGAACACACCTTCCAGTACTGTTGCCAAATGGCAAAGTAATCTGGATGCCATGAAAGCAGATGGTCGATTTGAAACCATCTGGAACAGTTGGTATGAAGGTATTCCAATGCCCTAATAGAGTGGGTTTCCAACAATGATGTATTGGCAAATGCAGATTGCTTAGATTATTTTGTGGGAATACTTGATAATTAATTGACGGGGATTACTACATTGTAAACATCGTAATCAACTAACAAACAATAAATAAAAAAATATATTTGAGATAAAACTAATATTAATAATAACACAAAAAAAACAACAACTATGTATCAACGACTACTTATTATTATTTTCATCGCTCTAACATTGTTCACAGGCTCATGTAAAAAGGACAAAACCACTGAAACAACAACGATAACAGTTTCAGGAGTCGATTTAAAGCCAAATTTTTTCCAATTGGATGGAAAGATAGTTGGCATTGATGCAGATATTGCCGCGCAGGCTATGCAAAATGCTGGAATTTCGGCTGAGTTCAACATGGCTAGTTCTCCTGATGAGGCTTATCAGGCAGCACTCGCGGGGCCAGGACAAGCATTATTAACCCTCACTTACACCGCTGAACGTAAAGATCTGTTCAAATGGGCAGGACCAACAAGCAAGAGCGATTATGTTATTCTTGCTAAAGCCAGCTCCGGAGTTGGCGTTCATATAAGCATTGAAGCATCCAAATCTATTGAGTCAATTGCCGCGGTAGAAGGTTGGCCAGAAACAACTATTTTAGAAGATATGGGGTTTAATAACTTGTATTATTATAACTCCTTTGATGATGCTATTGCTGCATTTAAAAATGATGAAGTAAAGGCAATCGCCAGTGATATGTTCCAGGTGATCGGGTCCCTTAGCAGTGAATATTTTATACAGGAGCAAATAAATCCTGCCTGTATCTACTATCCTGTATTCTATTTCATTGCTTTTTCCAAGGATGTAGATGATCAGGTGGTAAGTGATTGCCAGTCGGCGATTGATGCCATGAAAACCAATGGTACCGAATTTTTTGACCTTTTTCGTGGGTATGTTCCTTTTGCCACACCTTATATGATACCTGGATTAATCCAGTTAACTACTGAAATAAATCCGCCTTTCAATTATATTGCTTCAATGAGTGGTGCTGTGGTTAATTTAACTACATCGCTCTCTTATTACATCGTACTAAATTGATAGTTAAGTAACTTTGAGTCCCCAACATTTCATTCCGCCAACCATTACCAAACATAAAAAGAAATTATTATAATAAATATAGTAAGCACAATTTAAAGTATAAATAAAATGAAAAAATATGATGTAATAATTATCGGTGCTGGTTCTGCTGGCATAATCACAGGAGTAACAGCTAAAAAACAAAACCCAAACAAATCAATTTTAATGGTTCGTGAAGAAGAAAAAGGCTTAGTTCCTTGTGGTATCCCATATATATTTCACAATCTTAATTCTGTAGATGAAAATATTATGGGTCCAAAAGCATTTATTGATTTAGGTGGAGAAGTAATCACTAATTCTGTTGTTGATGTTAATATCAAAGACAAAATAGTTAAAGTACAATCTGGAGAACGTTTTTCTTTCGAAAAACTTGTTTTTGCAACTGGATCAAAAGCTGTCATTGCTAATTTTATATCTGGATATGACTTAAAGAATGTATTCTACATTAGTAAAAGTTATAAATATATTAATAACTTATTCAATGAATTAAAGG
>Ga0307992_1001839_pt1 | contig 12373 bp, 2 predicted proteins | sample EllFjometagen133_FD_203162 | JGI IMG/M metagenome (GOLD analysis project Ga0307992, IMG submission 203162) | Marine microbial communities from Ellis Fjord, Antarctic Ocean - #133 | ecosystem: Environmental > Aquatic > Marine > Unclassified | place: Southern Ocean | collected 2014-10-08
AGGTGTTCTTAGAGAATATTCTATAATAATATTTTTCTCCTAATACAAAATCATCTGAATCAGATACAAATGTTTGGCCAACAGCAGCAGTCTTTTGATGTATGATAGTTCCATCTTCTTCCCATGAAGGAATATGCTCTTCGTTCTTAACGATGATTACTTCTCCTCCAGAAAAATTATAATCTTCTGGTATCTCATAATCTAGAACAACAAGACGATCACCGTTATCATCTTTAATACCGGTGGTCTCAGTACCGACTATTTCTAGGTCATCATTGAGAATAGAAGAGGTGGTTATTTGAGCATTTATATATGTAGAATCTCTCGCTGTATTATGAAAACTGAATTCTGTTAATTTGCCTCTATATGGCAAATTATTCTGCTTTAAATTACCTATAGAAATAGTATGAGTTTCTGAAAAAGATTGAGTTGCTTCCACAGAATGTTTGTTTTGACTCTCTCCGTTTATATTAAAAGTCAATTGAGAACCAGAAGGATTGTCTCCATTATAAACGACTGTTATATGCTGCCACTTATAAGCTTCTAAAACTAACTTATCAGCCTCTATCTCCTCACTTGCAAATTCAACAGACAAATTACCAGAGCTGCTTATATTTATAGAATAATTAAATTCTCCAGAGCTACTCCTCCCAAAAATAACCTGTTTACTATTTACATCATAAGGATATACCCATCCCATAAATGTAAATTTATTACTTGTGTTGAAATTAATAGCATAAACATCATTAGTATCTGTATATTCTGCTTTATCATTTCCTCCATCAAAAAATAATCCTGAAGTTCCTGCTGGAACAAATCTTGTATCGTACCATATAGGATCTTCTTTGCTATATTCTAATATAGCACCAGTATCGCTAAAATCATATGCAAACTTACCTTTTCCTTCATCCATATGCCATATACCAATAGTATTGTCATCTCTATTAATACCTGTGCCAGCAAAAGGTTCTCCTAATCTTAGATCTTGAGTCTCAACAACAGTTCTAAAAACAGATATGCCTCTAGGAATTATCCTATCTCTAGGTGTAACTTTTATATTAACACCTTCACTAAAGCGACCAAGATTATCATAAGTGTAAACAGTGTAATAATATGTCTGACCTTCAATAAGTTCATCATCTAAAATTCTATTTACAAAACCATCTTTTACTACATCTCCATCTATCGGAGATGTTGGATATGCTGTAATATTTCTAAGAACACGTATTCCATCATAATTGGCATCCTCATCAGCTTGGAACATAGCATTAAGACTATTTATATCATATGGATTTATTCCATCTTCATCTATTACTCCAAATAATAAAACATTAATAAACTTTGAACCATAATCTATTAAGTTATATTTTATATCGCCAGGGTAATTAATATCTATCTTACCAACTAAATCTTGAGCTATATCATGACGAAATTTACCATTATCGTTCCACGTCATACTACCGCTCTGGTCCATAACAATAGTAACTACCCTATCAGCTAATTCTAATTCTATTGATTCAGTACCATCTCCATCTGTAACAATTTTTGTATTATCTATTTTTTGTCCAGATTTATCAGAAAAGATATTTACAGTTTCGGTAGTCTCTTCAGAGGGAGGTAAATACATAGAACTAGTAGATGGATTATAGCCATCTATATCACTATACACCCTAAACGCATGTCTTTTATCGTAATCGATATGCCATGTGTCATTTGAAAGAGATGACTCTCCATTAAGTGCTTTATAATATTCTATTAAGTCAAAAGACATTCATCTCTCCTCTAAAATCTAAATGCTGATGGCAGTGCCATATACTCATCGTTATCCTCCATTTCCCACACTACAAAATTACCATGAGTAGTGCCAGAGCTCGACACCACAAGAAAATAATTGCCTGCAAAATCTGACGCTGAAGTGTACCCATGATTACTATCTAAAATATTTATATTAAAATTGTACCAATCACTCTGGACAACTTGGTCTATACTATTTTTGTAATCATAAATAAATAATGAGCTACCAGGACTTTCGTCTACAGAATCGTAGACTTGCATATGGAGAGTCAAATAAGGACTCTCTCCATAATCTGGTCCTTCAAAATAAGGTATGTTATCCGATGCATCTATATATATCTTATCTATTGCTCCTCCATTCTCCTTGATTTTTATTCCCATAATATGTTCTTTTGTATCAGGCAAAACTATAGTTGTATTTATCCAGTCCCAATTAACATCAGAAGGGTTTGACACTATTTCATTAATAGTTTTAAACTGAACTCCATCTATAAGTATATCCGCCTGAAAAGTAGTTAATTCAGTAGATATACATCTTATCCATAAAGTAAAAATATCTGACTCAATAGCCCTTATGGGATAATTAATAACTCCAAAATCAGAAGCTGGATATAATTCATCTCTAGCTATCATATAACCATTGCCTGTAAAATTATTAATAATATCTTCAAACATAATTATATTATTATCAGCATAAATAGGATCTCCTATATAAAAAACATAAGCAGCCCCTTCACCATCATCTCCTGGTGGTTCATTTTTACGATAAGCTCCTGAAATAACATAATCTTCTGAAATAGCCACCGACCAGCCAAAATTAGCATTACTTTCTAAGTCACTAGCCACTATTTTTTTAACTTCATTCCACTGATTACTATAATTATAAGGGTCTCTATAAAATATATAAGCAGCTCCTTCACTATTATCGTCTAAAGTTGCAGATTTCTGATAAGCACCTACCACGATATAATCTCCTGAAATACTCACTGACCAACCAAAAGAATCATTATCTGATCGTTCATCAGCTACTATTTTTTTAATTTGCCCCCAATTATCTCCCCCACCTTGATATTTATAATATATATAAGCAGCTCCTTCAGCTCCAAGGTCTCCATCTTCTAAATTAGCCCCTACAACAATATAGTCTTCCGAAATAGACACAGATATACCAAAATTATCTTGTCTTTCTAGATCACTTGCTACTATTTTTTTAACTTGACTCCACTGATTACTAGGATTATCAGGATCTCTATAAAATATATAAGCAGCTCCTTCATCATCATTTCCTGGAGGTTCATCTTTTAAATTAGCTCCCACAACAGCATAGTCTCCTGAAATGGACACAGACACACCAAAATTAGCACTGACTTCCAAATCACTTGCTGTTATTTTTTTAACTTGATCCCACTGGTTGCTAGGATTATCAGGATCTCTATAAAATATATAAGCAGCTCCAGCATGATTAAACCCAGATTCATCTTTTAAATAAGCCCCCACAATAGCATAATCTCCTGAAATAGATACTGATGAGCCAAACCTAGCATTAGTTTCTTTATCGCTCGCTACTATTTTTTTAACTTGACTCCACTGATTGCTAGGATTATCAGGATCTCTATAAAATATATAAGCAGCTCCTTCATCATCATTTCCTGGAGATTCATCTTTACCGTCTGCCCCCACAACAGCATAGTCTCCCGAAATAGATACTGATGTACCAAAATAAGCATTAACTTCTGGATCACTTGCTACTATTTTTTTAACTTGATTCCACTGGTTATTAGGATTATCAGGATCTCTATAAAATATATAAGCAGCTCCTTCATCATCATTTCCTGGAGGTACATCTTTACGATCACATCCAATAATAGCATAATCCCCTGAAATAGATACTGATCTACCAAAATAATCACTGGCCTCTAAATCACTTGCTACTATTTTTTTAACTTGATCTGCATTAATAGTCACATTAGGTTCTGTATCTGCTTGATTAATAATAGAAAAATTAGTAGCATCAATAACTGTCTTAGCAGTATTATAGATAGGCCAATAATCAGAAGTATTTTCTCCTATTCTCTTCAAATATGTACTAGCTTTAGTTGGAAGATATTCTTCATTAACTTCAAATTCTTGAGCCAACCTCAATCTAACTGGAGGATCTTCGAAATAATATACGGCACCATTAATACTCTCGGCAGAGGCCCCGACAAGAGCAAAACGACCACTAATACCTACAGCTATTCCAAAAGAATCATCTAAGAGAGAGTCACTACCAACAACTTTTTTAAGATGTCCCCAACTTCTTTTCTTGTAAAAAATATCTGCCACTCCAGTTGATCTAGCTTCTGGAGATCCTATTATAATATAATCTCCATTTATATCTACTGACTCTCCAAAATGGTTCCCAGCATAAATGCTCTCGTCTATTCCTACCAGCTTATCAACCTCATACCATGATGTCCCATACTTATATACATAAGCAGCTCCAGCATTTATATCACCATCTGCTGATTCCGCCAGACTAGCTCCTGCTACAAAATAGCTTCCATCTGTAGAAATAACTTCTCCAAACTGATCGTTAGCATTACCATCAGATGCTAATAATTTTTGAGACTCTTCCCATAATTCAGTTTCGTCATTTTTCTCAAAAATATAAATAGCTCCTGTCTTATTATTATCTCCCTCTGCTCCAATTATCAAAGTATCTCCACTTATTGCCACGGCACAACCAAAGAAATCATTAGATGTTCTTAGAGTAGGAGTGATGGGGTTGCCACTATATGCGGTCCATGTAGCTCCTGTACCTTTAGTATACAGATAGGCATCTCCCCGGCTAGAGTCTGCACCTCGTGCCCCAATAAGAATATAATCATCGCTTATGGCAACGGCATCTCCAAAAATGTCAAGAGCGGCGACTCCTGTAAATGTTTGAATTAATGTTGATGGATCGTCAATAAAAAAAACTCCGGCTCTACCAGTGCTACCAGTATGAGCAGGATCTCCAGCAATGAAATATAAATTACCTATATCTAAAGCGTCCCCAAATGACGTAGTGGCTCCTGGTATCGTAAAACTATCGGATTGGGACCATGTTCCCTCAAGTCCTCTTTCATAAAAATATCCGTTCACACTATTATCAGATACTATAGAGTAATATCCTCGCATAGCAACTGCTTGCCCAAAATCAATTGCTGCCTCTCCTCTAATTTTTTGTGCTTGTTTATAAGCCATTAAATAGGTGCTCCTGTAGATAATTTAATCGGATAATCTAGTGACGGAACTTTGAAAACATCCTGACCAAACAACCATATATCATCATTAACAAATAATACTCTATGAATGGATTCCAAAGATGTAAAATCTTTTATACTCAACACATCCTGCTGCACAATACCATATGATCCACTACTTGCTCCGATAACAGTTTTATCACTATTATTAGTAACAGTATCATTAATTGTTGTAACAGTATCACTCAATAACTCACCTAAATCTACCTCTTCTAATTTAGGTTCAAGACTGTTAAAAGATCCATTGTCAGAATATAAACCTTGATTAGTTGAAACATACGTATTGGTAAAACCATACCTCGTGATATTTATTATATCTAAATCTTTTCCTATACCAGTATCTGTGTATGTTAATCCATTAGCTGTTAAAAATATATTTTTATCTATTTTCGTTGTGTCGTCTTTATCTTCAATACCGACAATAGCAAATAAAATATTAGAACTATATATAACTTCAACAGGAGTCAAAGAATCTTTCACCTTTTCCCAAGATATAGACTCAGAATTAGATAATTTAATATAAATACCATCCTCTGCTCCAACAATAAGATTGCTGTTTATCGACCCTAATGAATATAAATGATTAGGTAATCCGCTTCTATCAAATTCGCTCCATGTTATCCCTCTATCTGAAGAAACAAATATACTCTCATCAGTTAAAATAAAAGTATTATCATTAAGTTCATAGATACTCCTTACCATTTGATTATCTATAGAACCAAAATTAATAACACTTATATTTAAATTGTCAGAATCGATAGAAAGAACTCCTCCTCTACCTCCTACCAGAACATTACCAGTATTGGCCGAAAATATAACAGAGCTTGGATAGAGTAAAGATAAAGATAGTCCCGAATTTTCATTTTGCACCTCATAATTAATAGTTGAATTTAAAGTATCATACCAAGTATCGTCAATAGGGACAAATGTCTCCATTTGCAAAGGAGTACTAACTAATTTTTGCTGACCAGGCCAATGTTTTTCTCCAAATATTCCCATTTTAACAATATTGGCTTGCTGGACTTGAGATAAATATGAAGGTGGACCTGAATAAATTTGCTCGAATGCATCTTCCACTTCTCTATGCCCTAATTCTCCAACATTTTTTACGGTGACATCATGAATATCAACTGTTAAATTATCATACTTGTCGAATGGTAAATCAAATACGAACATACCATTTACGATATTTACAGACGTAGTATAAGAAGTTCCCCTATCTGCATTTATAACAGTATACACAGGTTCTTCCACCTGAATAACTTCTCCAAGATTAGAAGTAGATGTTCTTTTTATTATTAAATCCGTTAATATCTTCGGCAAAACAAAATCAGTTATATTTCCATCATCATCAATTAAGACTCTCGCCTCTTCATACAACTGTGATAAGAACAGTTCTAAATCTTGATACGTGTCGATGATCAGAGCTACAAGGTCCTCCCCCTCAAAAGGAGTAACTGCTGTAATTTGTTCCAAATCAAATTCGACTTGAGCCTTATAAATATCCGCAGTAATCTTATTGGCATTGTTGTCATCATAAGTTGGCAATACAATATTGAAGAATGGAGCTGCGTCAAGTTCAATAACATCAGGAGATTCCCCGAATTGATAATTATTATTATAAACAATGAACTTAGAGGTATATTTATTTTGAGCCCATCCTCCATATTCCGCAAAATACATATCATACTTATTACTAACCTCCACTACTTTTTCGTGACTAATGATTTCATCAAAACTAATATTTTGAGCCTCCCCACCATTATTATAATAGTATCCTATCTTCTGCAAAATAGAGTCAACATAAAATGTAGGGATAACTGTATTCTTCTCTTCAAATTGCAACCACAAATCTCCTCCTCGGTTCAACACATATATCCTTTTATCTGTTCCTACAAAGAGATCTATTCCAATTTTATTAATAGTAGTAACTATCACTGTATTGTTATTAATATTAACCGAAGTAAATTCAGAAACAAAATCAATGCTCTCATCAGTATATATATTCGAAGATACAGAGGATATAGCCCCCTCATCAGTTACTATATAAATTTTTGAACCAAATATCTCAATATCTCTACTCTCAGAAACATCTAATTCTGCCACTTTATCAAATATAGTAGTTCCTATCTCTTCTCTGTATAAAGAAACATCTGATAAAGCAAAAATATAATCGCTGTCTATTAAAAATTTTCTTATCTTGACATTTGCTTCTAACTCTAAAATATAGATCCAGCTTTTTCCTTCATCAGTAGATTGCAAAAGACCAAGTTCATTACTTACTAACAACCTACCTGTCGTTGCAGAATCAAAATATCCCCCATCATACAATATAGCATAGGATTCAGAACTTCTTGGTCCAAAAATAGAAAGCTTCTCCCACGAATCTTTTATATAAGGGACATCCTCACTATTCAGCCTGAACACTCCAAGATCTGTACTGACATAAAGATTACCACTATTATCTTCAGTTATATCTCTTATAACTTTAACAAATTCAAGACCGCTCATCAAGTCCCATGTTTTGAAACTTGTCCCGTTATTTTTATACACTGCATAATTAGTAATAGCATAATATTCATCGGCTTGAGATTTATACAATCTATGAACAGCAGAAGAGAAGCTCGCATTCTGTTCCCAATCGTTACCATAATTATTACTTAACCAAATTCCATTACTAGTAGCTGCCAATAACCTGTCGCTAGATATAGTAATTATATCATAAAATGTAACAGCCGTACCCATATTATTTCTATCACCATTATCATACGTAGATGCTAAACTATAAACAAAATTATCTAAAGTTTTCATTGGTAAACGTAGAGGAATCAATCTTTCTCCCTGACGGCCCTGATGATAAATAATAGGCATCTGCCTCATATCTAACTGACCACTAGCAAATTGAGTAGCACTCATACTTCCCACATTAACTGGAGAAAGAAACCCATCTACCTCAGAGACCCCTAAGATCTCTAACGACAACGTAGGAGCTTCAGAATATGGAGCACTAAAAGATCCTTGAGAAGAATATAATGCTGAATTAAATACTATTTTATTATTTTCAGTATCTATCTCGAAAAGAATCGGAGACTCTCCAGCCTGAGCCTGAGCTAATCTCGCTACATCGACTACCTCATTTGTTACAAAGTAGTCCTCATTTAAAGTTCCACTCACACTCAAAAAATAACTATTCCCCCCTTCTATATCTTGAACTGTAGAGTAGGTGATATAATCATTAGTTGTCCATTCTCCCACATGAATATTCGAACGCAACTCTATTCTTTTATCTATACCTTGATCATTAGTGTGATGATGTATTGCTAAAGCCACATTGGTTTTATCCATTAGAGGATCTTCCAAATTTAATATATTAACAACTGAAGAAAAATCGATAACAACATTACTAATCCCATCAGATGTCGTAACTTTTCCAATAAAAACAGAAGCATTCAAAAGTGTCGATGATGAAGTTACACTTATATCAACTTCATTCTTATACTTTCTAACTAAATAATAATAGCTAGCACCATCCTTTAATAAAGCATTTGAATCTACATATGTGGTCTGGGATGATGGAATATTATCAACAATAACAAAAGAATAATCATTCTCATCTGACTTTAATATTTCATAACCATCAAAATCTCCACTTGTAGCATCCCATGACAACTCAACATCAGCTTCATTACTATTTGTAATACCAACTAATCCCTCCGGAGAAGACATGGAAACATCAGCAACAGGATTACCTGAAATCAAACCAGGGGGCATGTATCCATCATCCGCAGGATTTAAAGATTCAACACCATAGATATCAACCGATGTTACAAAGTATGTATAAACAGTCCCATTAACAGCCGTATAATCAGTAAACATGCCATTAGATGATGGAGTAGTTGCTATGTTAACAAAATCAGAAGATCTAACATAAAAATTAAATGAAGCCCTGTATATTTTATAGAATTCTATGTACTGATCACCACCATCTATTTTATCCCATATCAAATACATTTCCGTATCACCAGAACGTAATTGTAAATTATCAGGGATCGGTGGTCGTATTACACTTGATTCTGACAAAAATTGGTTACTAGTAGAAAAAGCTACCCCCATCTCATCAAAGAAATCGTATGGGGTTATAATTATGTCATATCTATAATCTACATTAAATTGTTCGGATGGAATAACATAAGTCTCAGCACGATCAATTCTTAGGTCTGTCACAATAGGGATCCCTGGGACTGAAGTGTTATCTATATCCCCACTCGCTAAATCTATGATTGAAATAGTAATAAGATTATAGTTGAAATAAAATTCTTGAGGATTCTCCCATTGAAGAAAGAGACTGTTGTCTGCTTTTCTAGATACACTCAAATCAGTTATAGATGGCAATGCCTCACTGATAGGAGTGCGATTAACTCTTATCCTTACTCCATTACTGAAATTTCCATATTCATCTTCAGTTTGAATCATAAATATATAAGGAGTATACTCTTTTATAGACTCGTATCGAATTTCTCCATCTATCCTATATGGGATATACTTCATTTCAAAATTATAGATGTTACTTACCCCAACTTGAGACGAACTCTCTAACACCTCAATTACTTCGGAGAACCTTGATCCCCTTTCAATAACTGTAACTAAAAATTTATCAGCTAACGGAAGATAAGGGTCATCAAGCACGTACTCCCACTCTAGAGTGGTTTCAATCCCAACATTCTCAAACAAACTAATAGGGAACTTCGCAGTTATGCTATTAACTTCCCCAGCCCCTGCCATAGCCTGCAATAAAGTCCTAGTTGTCACTCCATCAGATTTATAAACAACTCCTCCGACAGGAACGGCATAGACAGTCACGTCATAATTTACATCATTTTCCAAATTTTCAAAAATAGCATAGGTAGATCCAAACTCAACCTCTGAGGTAGCATCAACTGTTATTGAAGTTGAAGATCCATTATTGTTATAAGAGGTGTCGAGAGGTTGTATTTCTATTTCATAACTCTCAACATCTCCAGTTGGAGAGTGATCCCATATAACCTCTAAAGTAGAATCGCTTGGAAATACTTCTACAAACAATGGAGGAGAAGGTATCCGAGTATCAACATCTGTAGAGATAACAGTCTCAGAAGAAGCACTTTCATTACCGCTAAAATCAACAGCAACTACTTTGTATGTATAAATATGATCATGAATTAAATTAGTATCAGCATAAAAAACTTCTGTAGTAGTCCCCATCACATCAACGTTACTTCCATCTACACGTATAATTTTATAATGGCTAAAATCAAATTCCTCATTAGCAGTCCAGCTAAAAGCAACTTCTTTGTACGAAACTAATGCAGGAACTCCTTCTGTATATCTCCTATCTAATAATTGATTTATATAATTAACAAAATCATCATCATAAGAACTCAACCTTGCAAGATAGCCAGATATGCTTGTTTCCTGCTGAAGACCAGAGGGAGCCTCTGGAGAAATACTATTTATAGCGACTAAACTAACCATATTAGAATTGCCGCTTATACCTCCAACTTCTCCCTCCTTAGATTTCATGTAAAGATAATGAATAGTATTACTGGATAAACTTACATCAAATTTTCCAAACGACTGTACGACCCTTTTATCAATTATCCCCATTCCTGAAGAGATCGATACTGTGCCATCTCCATTATCAATAATACCCCATCCAAAGACTACCCCATCTCCAACCATAGTAGTTAAAAAATCTAGCTGGTTATCAATAATAGTAAATCTTCTCCTGTCTATTACAGAAGAATAATTATCGCCCCAAACAAAGGCTCCTAATTTATAATGTTTAGTATCTAAAGGCATATCAAATATTCAAAGTTACGAAGTCATTATTATCAAGTTCAAACATAATACCAAAATTCTTAACAATAGGAACATCTGAATAACCACCGCAGTACTCAGTGCTCTGCACATCCTTAACCTGAAACGTATAAGAATTGGAAGCAAACACATAATCTGTTCCATCATGTGCTTCTATAGTAAGATAATAAATGGTTCCTGTATCAAAATCAGTTGGAGTTGGTCTATACACAACATTCGCTGATCCTCCGGCTATTACAAGAGATCCTGCTTCAGGAATCTGTACATCATCCACAAACCAACCGCTCCTGTCGTTCCCACTAAATACAGTTAAATATTCATTAGTTCTTTCTAAATCTTGATAGAATTTTATTCTAAAATGATAATAATTTGCACTTTCCTCATTATTTGTAAAATCAAAATCTATATTATCTACAAAAGAAGATGTACAACTCGCAACAAATGAATCAGTATCAGAGAATGTTTCGAAAATAGTATCATATATATACTCTACTTTAACAAAATAAAAAGTATCACATGTTATATTTGCAGAACCAGGGACAGAAAATAAAATGTTAGATGCCGATCCATGAGATATCTCAACTCCCCCATCAGGAATAACTACCCCATCAGCACTAAAACCATCAGAGCTGTCAGCAGAATAAGCAGAAAATATTTCGTTATTTAATCCTACATCAGTATATAAAGTAACTTTGTAATGATAGCTCCTAGTTTCTCCTGAATTATTCTCAAATTCAAAATCTATAGTATTAACATATAAATCAGAATTATAAGGCCCATATTCGTCATATGCCACCGGGGATATTAACTCTCTATTAGGGCTAATAAACTTTATACCAACTCTTAAGTTATGACCATTTTGATTGACATTAAATATTCTATTTTCATCAATAGGTTGATACTCAGTCCAATCAATAGAGTTGGTCGTATTAATTCCAAAAACAATATCAGCCGAGACAGGAACAACTTTTTGGCTGGTAAGTATACCCTTATTAATTCTATCAGGCATTGTAAAGTTAGTAGTAAAGAAATGTACCGACTCGCTTGTTATAGCTCTTATACTTGCCCTAAGGAAAGAAGGAGTTACTCCCTTCTCTGTGCTTGTGAGAACTGCTTTAAATTGTATGAATTGACCAACAAGAGAACTTATGTTCACTCCTGCACTTTGAGAGTTATCAAATGGGCCTAACCATTCAGAGACTAGAATATCATTTTGAGAAGTAGAACTTCTAACATAAACAGTTACTGTTGTGGGAATTGGCTCTGTAGCTTCCCATGAAATAGTCTCCCATTTCACCAAATCATTAGATCCATCAAATACTTCACTTACATATTCTCCTCTTTCTTCTTCTATCTTATCCGCAGAATAAAATTTATTATCACCAAAAATAGTATTAGAAGTATTTCCTAATTCATCTAGCTCAAATATTTTATTC
>Ga0307992_1001840_pt1 | contig 12372 bp, 15 predicted proteins | sample EllFjometagen133_FD_203162 | JGI IMG/M metagenome (GOLD analysis project Ga0307992, IMG submission 203162) | Marine microbial communities from Ellis Fjord, Antarctic Ocean - #133 | ecosystem: Environmental > Aquatic > Marine > Unclassified | place: Southern Ocean | collected 2014-10-08
GTATGACTTGCATGCCTTATCCACGCCGCCAGCGTTCATCCTGAGCCAAGATCAAACTCTCAGCAAAGTGTTATTTTGAAACAACTCTAATAAACTAATTCTTTAATTTTTAAAAGTACTTTCCGTACTGAAACAAAATAAAACCGTGAAGACATCCAATCGTTTAGCTACCTTCACGGTTTTGTTTTGATGCCCTTTAAATATTTTCTATTTCATAAAAGCAATTTCATGTTTTCAACTGCTTCTTTTCTAATTATATTGATTTAAAAAAACTTGTCAATAGCCGGAGGCGAGATTCGAACTCGCGACATCCAGTTTACAAAACTGGCGCTCTAACCCCTGAGCTACTCCGGCTTATCGTCTTTCAATTTGTCCCAATATTCATCAGAAGTCTCATTGTTTTCTTTATTATTTCCTTGCAATTTTTCGATCAGATTACTGGTTTTATTTTCTGTCTTTAATGTTAAAAGTTTAAATTTTAAAAGAGATTTTTTTAAAAAATCACAAGTAGAAAATGCCTTTAAATAATAGTTGGTTTTGTTTTTAATTGATAAAGCCCAGCTTGATTGGTTTGTTTCTGGAGAAAACTTTAATAATAAAGGAATCTTTTTAAAAACAATAATTAATATTCCAAATAAACTGCAAATTAAAACTATTTGGCTAATCATAACTCGTATCTTATAAAGCTTTTTACAACAATATTCTCACCTATTTTAGCAATATATTCTTCAATCAAGTCTCTTACTGTTTTATCTTCATCCTTGATCCATGACTGGTCTAAAAGGCATATGCTTTGCATATATTTTTTCATCTTTCCTTCTATAATTCCTTTTATAATTTCCTGCGGTTTTTTTAATTCTTTTGCTTGGTCTTGGTAGATTTTCTTTTCTCTGTCTAAAACATCTTCTGGGACATTCTCGTCTTTAATGAATAATGGTTTTAAAGCCGCAATTTGCAAACAAATTTCATGCGCAAGATTTTGAAAATCTTCTCCTTTGGATACGAAATCTGTTTCACAGTGAATGTCTAGAAGCACTCCAATTCTTTTGTTTGGATGAACATAAGATTCAATAACTCCATGACCTGTTTCCCTTGAAGATCTTTTTCCTGCTAAATCTTTCCCCCATTTTTTCAAAATATCTTTTGCTTTTTCTATATCTCCTCCTGTTTCATCTAATGCTTTTTTGCATTCTGCCAATGAAATACAGGTTTCTTCGCGAAGCTGTTTAATTTGATCAATGTTTGCCATTTTCTTTTAATATAACTTCTTTGACTTTATCAAGAATATACTTAACAGAAGAAATTGCATCATCGTTCGCTGGTATTGGATAATCAACTAAATCAGGGTCAACATTAGTATCGGCAATTGCTATTATTTTAATGCCTTTATCTCTAGCTTCTTTTACTGCTAATTCATCATTTTTCATATCGCAAACAAAAATAGCAATTGGCAATTCTTTTAAATCTCTTAGTCCACCAAACTTTATTTTTAAATCAGAAATTTCTTTATCAATTTTGCTTATTTCTTTTTTAGTATATTTATCAAGTTCGCCATTCTTTTTTTTCTCTTCCAAATCCTTTAAGCGCTCAATTCTCTTTTTTATATTATCAAAGTTAGTAAATGTTCCTCCGATCCATCGCTGGCTCACATAAGAAAGATTACATTCTTTGGCAATATCCTCTACTAATTTCTTAACTTGAATCTTTGTCCCAACAATCATTATTGTTCCATTTTTTGAAATAAGCTCTTTTAGATATTTTAGAGCATCTTCCAGCTTTTCTACTGTTTTTTCCAAATCAATAATATGGATCGCATTTCTGATTTCCTTAATGTATGGCTTCATTTTCGGATTTATTTTTGAAGTTTTGTGCCCGAAATAAAGGCCCGCCTGGGTCATTTCTTTTATATCAATAGAAAATATATTTTTCTCTATTGGTTCTTCTTTTATTGTTTTAGTTTCCATATTGATTTTTAGGATAGCATAACTATATGTTTTGTAAAGCCATGCTTTTGCTTTAATTAATCTTTTTGCTATAATAACATAATATTAAAATAAATAAATATATGAAAATTGTTTTTATGGGAACTCCGAAATTCGGAGCAACTATTTTAGAAAAATTAGTAAATGGAGGATATAAACCGGATTTGGTTATTACTGAAACAGACAAGGCAAAAGGAAGAAAACAGATCATTGTTCCTTCACCAGTGAAAATAACTGCCCAGAATTTTAATATTCCCATTTTCCAGCCGGAAAAAAACGAAGACCTAAAATCAAAGATTGAAAGCTTAAAGCCAGACTTAACAATTGTTGCTGCTTATGGCAGAATTTTATCAAAGGAAGTTCTTGAAATCCCAAAATACAAAAGTCTTAATATTCATCCATCTATTCTCCCAAAATATCGCGGAGCATCCCCTATCCAACACACAATTCTGAACAATGATAAAGAAAGCGGAGTTACTGTTATTTTAATGGATGAAAAAATGGACCATGGGAAAATAGTGTCAAAAATCAACTGCCAAGTTCCGGAAAAAATAACATGCGAGCAATTATCTCTGCAAATGGCAGAATTGGGCGGAGATATCATTGTTGATACAATTCCAAAATGGATTAATAATGAGATTGAACCTGAAACACAAAACGAAGCAGAAACAACTTATACTAAAATTCTAAACAAAGAAGATGGAAAAATTAATTGGGAAATGCCAGCAACACAAATTGAAAGAAAAGTAAGAGCATTGAATCCATGGCCTGGAACATGGACATCATGGGACAATGTCCGCCTTAAAATATTAAAAGCAAGAATTTTCAAATTTCCTGTTAAAAAAAAATATCCAATAGGGCAAATTCTTGTTGTCCCTCAAAACGAAGCTGCTGTTCAATGCGACGAAGATTTTCTTGTTCTTGAAGAGCTTCAACTTGAAGGCAAAAAACCTTTAAATTCAGAAGATTTTTTAAGAGGATATCAAAATTTTATTACAGCAGTATTAAAATAGAGTGATTAATTTTAACGAAATAAAAACAGGGACAATAATAACTATACAATCCCAGCCATATGAAATAATAGAGGCTTCTTTGCTTTTCAAGGGCAGAGGACATTCTATTCTTCAGTCAAAACTGAAAAATTTGATCACAGGAAATTCAATTTCCAAAACATTCCATCCTTCTGATTCTTTTGAAGAAGCAGAAATTGAAAAAATAAAAGCAAAGTTTCTTTATTATAGTAAAGACCAATTCTGGTTCTGTGAAGAGAGCAATCCAAAAGAAAGATTTTCTATCCAAAAAGAAACAATAGGGAAAAGCTCTGATTTTTTAAAACAAGACACAATCGTTGATGGAATAGTTTTTAATGAAAAGATAATAAACATTATACTTCCAATAAAAGTCAAACTGAAAGTTATTGAGTCCCCTCCTGGGATCAAAGGAGATAGGGCGCAAGGAGGAACAAAAATAATAACATTGGAAACTGGAGCTAAATTAAACACCCCTTTGTTTATTGAACAAGGGGATGTTATTGAGGTAAACACGGAAAAAGGAGAATATACCAGAAGAATAAATTAAATGGATTTTTTATTTTCTGCCCTCTTTACTTCATATTCATTCATTCCGAAATGATGAGCAATTTCATGCCAAACAGTATCTTTGACTATTCTTTCAATATCAGCTTCGCTAGATGCAATCTTCTCAATTGAATTTTTAAAAATAGTTATTTTATCAGGCAAAACTTGGGCATAACGCCCTCTTTTTGTTTGAGGAATACCTTCATATAATCCAAGAATTATTCTTTTTGTTTTAAGCTTTTCTGCCTGATAAGGAGTAAGATCATCTTCAATAACAATATCTACATTTTTTAGCTTTTCAAGAAACTTTTCAGGAATAGCTTTAATTCCTTTTTCCACCAGTTTTTCAAATTCTTCTATTTGCATGCTATTTTTCCATTTTTTCCAATATTTTCCCAAGTTCTTCAATTTCCTGTCCGTAAAGAGACCAGTTTCCAGTCTTTTGTGCTTCCAAAGCATTGTTAAAATGTTCTTGTGCTTGTTCTGTTAAACTTTCAGTTGTGAAAGATTCCGGCTCTTGAGTATAAGAAGTAAAGATTTTTTGAAGCGATTCTTGTAATGTTACTTCCATGGCAATGCGGTTCTCATAAGCAACAATTACTCTTTTTAATTCTGGTATCATCCCTCCTTCTGCCCTAAGGTATAAAGGGCGGACATAGAGCAATGATTCTTCAATAGGAATTACTAGCAGGTTTCCCTGGATAACTTCTGATCCTCTTTGGTCCCAAAGAGAAATCTGCCTTGATATTTCCGGATCCTGGTTGATTCGATTGACAACTTGAGTCGGTCCGAAAACTAATGTTTGTTTTGGAAATCTGTAAACAATCAATTTTCCGTAGTTTTCTCCATCGTTTCTTGCAGCTACCCACGCCGAAAGATTGTCTTTTCCTTTTGGAGTAAAAGGCATCATAAGGACAAATTCTTCTTTTTCCTCTTCAGGAAGCTTCATAATAATTCTTCTCATAACAGGATCAAGCTCTCCTCTTTGCTTTAAATACGGAATTTCCCACTGGTCTTCTTTATTGTAAAAAATCTGAGGCTCTGACATATGATAAACAGTATAAATTACTGTTTGAGATGCAAAAAGGTCTTCTGGATAGCGCATATGAGCTTTAATGTCTTCGGGCATCTCATCTAAAGAAAGAAATGTTTCTGGAAAAATCTTTGCATATGTTTTAATCATTGGATCAGTGCTGTCTGAAACGAAAAACTGCATTTTGCCGTCATAGGCGTCAATTACTATTTTCAAAGAATTTCTAATATAATTGATATTCTTCGGCTGTATAGAATTATTTGAAATATTTATAAACTGAGAATAAGGATAACTATCGCTCATGGTATAGGCGTCACAAATCCATTTAAGTTTTCCTTCGTCGGTAATCATCAAATAAGGATCTTTATCAAATTCTAAGAAAGGAAGAACTCTGCTTGCTCTCTCTTCAATGTTACGATAATAAAGAACTTTGCTTTCTTCTGTAAAATCATCTGAAAAAAGAATCTTCAACGAATTGAAACGTATGGCAAATAAAACTTTTTTGAAAAAGGAATTGATAGAAACTCCTCCATCTCCTTGATAAGAAGTGAAAACATTTTCTTCTCCTTCCGGATAATCAAATTCCTTAGCTTTTGTTTTTACAAAAACATAATCACTTGAAAGCTCTCCAAAATATATTTCAGGCCTTTCTATTGAAATAGATTCTACACTTGATTCAGGAGGAAGATCTTTAATAAATAAGACTGGAAGCCCTTCTTCAGAAACTTGGTTTACCGGACCCAAGGTAATGCCGAATCCGTGAGTAAAAGTAAATCTCTCATTTATGAAACTGCGATGCGGCAAGCTTTTTGAATTTAGCTCTCTTGCTGAAAGCATAACCTGCCTGTATTCGTCATCTATATAATAACGGTCATTGTCCACTGAAACAAAATCATAGTATGTACGGATTTCTTGAAGTTGACCAAAAGTGTCTAAAAGAGGCTTTCTATCCCAGAGACGAACATTTCTAATAGTAGACTGATTTTCTAAAATATCTTTCATTACAAGTGTTGTATCTCCATTAAGGGTCCTTTCTTCAATATTATCAAGTCCGAACGCTTTTCTAGTAAAAGATATGTTATTAACAATATATGGAGATTCTTTAGTAATTTCGTTTGGAACAACAATAAACTTTTGGACTAAAAATGGATAAATTCCAGTTCCAACAATTAATATAACAAAATAAAGAGCAACAGCTGTATATAAAAGCCTGTTTCCTTTCTTTCTAATGTTCAAAAGAACCATTAAAGCTCCCAAGAAACATACAAACATTAAAAGCTTTAAAGCTGGAAGTTTTGCAGAAACATCAGCATAACTCGCTCCGATAAACGGACCAGTAGAAGAATAAAGCAATTCAGGAATTTTATAAAAATATACGCGAAGGCCGGCAATGATAAAAAGCAGAGAAACAAGAATTGAAAAATGAACCTTCACGCTTTTCCCTATTCCAACCTGGCCTTTGTAAAAATACAGAGCTCCTCTCAAAGTAAAAAGCAAAACAGCTCCAATCAAGGAGACAATAACTGAGAACGAGAAAAGTCCAAGAATCATTCTAATAAAAGGAAGTCCAAAAAAATAATAAGAAATGTCTTTATTTAAAATAGGATCCAATATTCCGAACGAAGTTGAATTAAAATATTGGAGAACAGTCTGCCATTGAAAAGAAACAGCAAGGCCTGCAAAAAGTCCTAACATCAAGGAAATGACTATACCAAATTTTTTAATTCCCTTATCAATGTCAGGCTGTTTTAGTTTTATTCCTTCTGCAAACTTATTAATTTGTGGTATTTCTGTTTTTTTCGAACTGAGAAAATCAGCAATTCTAAAATTAAGATAGATAAGAGAAAAAACAGCTAACCCTGTAGCAATTCCAACTAAAAATTTTGCAGAAAGAATAGTTGTAAATATATTTCCAAATCCAATGCTTTCAAACCAGTACCAATCAGTAATTAAATTGACAGCTGCCGGAATAAGAAAAAATAAAAAAACAATGATAACTAAAAAGATTCTTTTTCTCAATCCCATATTATTTTAAGAACAATCCGCAGAGGCATTGCCCATTTTTTTTAATTTCCTCATGACTTTGTTCACAAGGACAGATTTTATCCTTGTCTTCTTCTATATTACCAATAATTCTCCGGCAAGGACAATACCTTTCGCCATATTTTTTTTCATTTTCAAGTAATCCTTTAGCAAGAGTTTTAATTGTTTCTTTATTTGGATTTAACCTGAACCCGTTCTTTTGAGCATATTCTGCATATTCTGCAATAATCTGTTCAATTTCATTGTTTTCCATCGTTTTCCTTTGGCTGGATATTTTTTTCTATCCATTCTTTAATTTCAGATTCAGGCCTTAATCCAATAAAACCAGAAATTGGATTTCCATCTTTAAAAATTATTATTGATGGAATTCTATCAATATTGTATTTTCCACCAGCAATTTGATTTTCATCTAAATTGGCTTTTGCAAAAACAATTTTCCCCTTATATTCTTCTGCTACTTTTTCAAGCATAGGACCTAATATTAAACAAGGACTGCACCACTCTGTCCAAAAATCAACTAATACAAGCTTTTCTTTTTTTATTGTTTCTTCAAAATTCTGATCACTTAAATTTAAAAACATATGTTTCTATTTTACTATATTCTTTTAAAAACACAATGGAAAAGGGGCGTCAATACAATTACTGACGCCCCTTCTTCTTCTTTTTCTCTTCGTACATAGCTTCGTCAGCTTTTGCAAAAAGAGACTGGAAAACAACAGGAATATTGTCGCTTATCGATAGTCCAACCGAAACGCTGATCTTGTTAAATCTGCACGCTTCTTGGAGATGACGAACTTTGCTTTTCATAGAAGCTTTAGTTGCATCAAAAAGCAAAACAGCAAATTCGTCTCCTCCGATGCGACTAACAATGTCACTCTTTCTAAAAGATGCTTTCAAAATCTTGCTGAAAGCTATCAACAAATTATCTCCCTCTTTATGACCGAAGGAGTCATTTATTGACTTAAGAGAATCCAAATCGCAGATTATCAATCCAATAGGATTAAATCTGCCACTTTCGATTCTCCTACTTTCTTCTTCGAAGAAATTAAGATTGTATAACCCTGTAAGGATATCATGGAAACTTAGATATCTAAGTTTCTTAATCTCTGTGATATCCTGGATAAGGAAAATATCTCCTTTTCCATCCTCAACATGAGACTTCAAAACAGAGAATGTTCTCAGATCTCCATTTTCCTTCTTGACTTCAACCTCAACCTCTTCGTTCTCAACAATATCCTCTCTCATTCTACCAATTAAATCACTAATCTCTTTATTCACTATTATCCTCCTTAAAGTACTGGATATACTATAATATAGTTTATCTTATTTGTCAACTTTTAAAAGCTCTATCTCAAAGAGAAGAGTAGAATTGGAAGGGATAACGCCTGGAATTTCTCTTGAACCGTAAGCTAATTCTGAAGGAATTATCAATTTCCTCTTTTCTCCAACTTTCATTCCCAAGACTCCAATATCCCATCCTTCTATAACCTGGCCAACTCCGAGCTTGAATTCAAAAGGAGTTCCCCTGTCCAAGCTTGAATCAAATTTTGTCCCATCTTCAAGCGTGCCAGTATAATGAACAGACACATTGTTTCCATTTTCAGCTTCATCTCCGCTCCCCTCTTCCAATATTTCTATTTTTAGTTCATCTTCTTTTTTGCATCCTCCACGATAAAATTCACCTTCTTCGCATTCTAAACCATCAGGAATCACGCACATTCTTTTTCCTTCTGCGCGCAATTCAATTTCTCCTCCCTGTTCGTTGCAATAAGCAGAAGCAGGATTAGTTTTTTTATTTAGAAAAATAATAATAACTATAGAAATAATAATTAAAAAGATAATTAATGTTTTTTTCATATTTTAAGTTAAAAAATAAAAACCCTTACGGGCTTTTATTTAAGATTTTTTTAAGAATCTTTTCTCATTGGTTTTGCTTCATCTACAACAATAGTTCTTCCATCCAATTCTTTTCCTTTCAAATCTTCTATTGCTTTTTTAGCTTCTTCTTCTGAAGCCATTTCAACGAAACCAAATCCTTTTGATCTTCCAGAAATATTGTCTTTGATAACAGTTGCTGATTCTACATTTCCAACTTCAGAAAAGAAGTCTTTAAGAGAATCATCTGTAGTATCATAGGAAAGACTTCCTACATAAAGTTTCTTACTCATTTTTTTAAAAAATTTATTTGTTAAATTTTAACGACCTTACTCTCTTAGAGATTACGGCACATTCTTTTTTAAAAAGAACTGCTGTTTCCCAATATACTAGAAATAGATTTATTGTCAATAAATCTATTGACTACATCTCTTATCTGCATATAATTAAAACAGATCAAGAAATTCTTTAACATTTGAAGAACTTCTTGAAACAAGAAAAGGAGGTACTTAAAATGCCTGGATTTGACGGAAGAGGACCGAGAGGACAAGGTCCAATGTCTGGCAGAGGAAACGGCTTCTGCGCTCAAAGAGTGGTAAGAACACCACCCGAAAATCCTCCTCCCGATGCTATTTTCGGAATAGGTCGTGGTGGAATCCCCTGGGGTGGCAGAAGAGGCCGCACCTTTTCTGGCAGAGGAGGAAGAGGCCGTTCTGGCTAATTCTTCTAAGGTTATTACCCCTTCGGGTAATAGATCATTCATTCAAAAAGAGACAGGCTCTACCTGTCTCTTCTCTTTTAAAATACTCAGCACTATATGGCTCATGACATTAAATTATTATTCTTTCCAAACATTAATTTTAATTTTAGATTCACTAAAATTATTAGCTTTATCAAATACCATTATAGTTATCACGCTTTCACCTTTCTCTAAAAACGGTATATATAGCGGTGGCTTTACTGGAAAAAACATCCCTTCATTTATTTTTATATAAAAACTATTCTGGACGCCACTTAATTCATCTTCTCCTGTAAAGTAAAATCTTACTAAACCACCCTTTTTAACATTTTCACTACTCGCTAGAATAACCGGAGAAAGAGGTGGAGTTGAATCTATCATTATTCTGAAATGAGATGTTGATGATGTAGCATTTTCTATCATTGGTGTTAAGTGAAAATAGTAAATTCCATCATCATCAACGTTAAAATCAAAAGAATTGTCCTCGGTAATATTTTCTTCTCCTGGAATAAAGTCTGGAACCTGATTAATATCATATTTATATCCAGTAGCATTGTTATTAATAGACCATGACATGTTTCCATATTTCTCCTTGTACCATCGCTGTTTATTTGGGTGAGTATATGAGAAAACTGGTATAGAATCAATTATTTCTCCTGAATTATCATATTCTACAGCACAATAGCTTCCACCAAGAGCCAATCTCAAAACATCGGTTCCTAATCCATCATTGGCCAAAACTTGAGTTTCTTCATCAAAGCATAAAGTGAATCTGCCACTTTGAAGAGATTGAACAAGCAATTCAGCTACAATTCCAATCGGCTCAACAAATCCAGGGCTAGGCAAGCCGCAAATAATATCAACTACTCCATTTTCATTATCAATGTCTTTTTTAATGAACAAATTATCTTTGCAGAAGGATTTAGTTGTAATAATGTCAAGCACTCTAACTTTCTGTGAATCGTAATTCAATTTAGCTCTCACTGTATTAATAGCTTCTCCTCCAGTTAAAAGCTTAATTGTAAACCGCTTTTCAAACGACCTATCTATAATATCTGCTTCTGGAACAATTTTTAATACTGAATTATATATAAGATAAGATGTGTCTTCTAACTTAATCGCATCTTTATCCAGCTTATATGTGCTTACAATTATTACAGTAAGAAAGATAACCAAAGAACCAATGATTAGAAAAATAATATGCTTTTTCCTTCTAACAGAGTGGTCGAAAAAAGATCTATGGATAATTTTCTCTAATAAAAGGAAGATTAAAAGAATAATAATACTTAGAGTTAATCCTTGGAAAAAATGATAGCTTCTGCAAAAAATAAATAATCCTCCTGGACTTTTTTCTATCCCTGGGAAAATAATATTTTTAACAAAATAATATTTTCCTTCAATCTTAACCTCTTTTTCTAGATTTGATAAATCCTTATTAACCAAATCAGAACCAATGCCAAAATAAGTGTCAAGTATATTTTTAGTTTCTGTTTTTTCAAATGTGCTTCCAATAATCCCTTCTTCTTTAGTATAAGACGCAAGTTGGATATTATTATCAAAATATTGTTCTTTTAAATATTGTTCTTTAAACTTTTTTATATAGTCATCGTTTAATGAATTAATAACAACCAATGAACCGATTATTTCTTCTCCTTCTTCTATTAATTCAGTTGCAACCATTATTAAAGGCAAATATTTTCCTTTTTCAATAGAAATAATTTTCTCTCCAAGAGATAAAGCGTGTCCAAAAGCTGTTGTTTGCCAAATATTATCTCCTCTCTGATCCATCACTTTTGTTCTAGCTAAAACTATTCCATTTTTATCAGTAGCCATTATTTGGACATCTCTCTTTTCACTTTCGTTTTTAAGAAATAAAATAAGGTTAATGATGTCTTCTTTTTCAGTATATTTATTCAAAAGATCAGAGTCTCAAAAATTATTTTATTACTGTCCAAATTTAAAAATTAAAAACCCCAAGCAAAATAAGCGTTGGAGTTCCATAAATAATTACGTTCTATATTTTTATGTTGATAACATCTAAACATTATAATTGTTTATCCAGTTCCTCTCCAGATAAATAACTACTCTATATTTTGGCTTGTTATTGTCACTCTAAAAGATTATAATAAACAAGAAAGGCTGTCAAGAGCTGTCAACGATTGATTACTCTATGTTAAACAAAAACGATTTCTTGTCAATAGTTGTCAATGTTTATTTATTATTTTATGCTATAATAAAATAGTTAGCATACAATTATTTTTTAATAATTATTTTTTAAAAACATTAAGAATCAAAAGAAGCCATCTTCGGATGCTAAAACTAGGGAGGAAATATTCACTAGCTAAACACCCGAAAATGGCTTCTTTCTGCATACAATCAAATATATCTTTAATGTTTAATTAAAGCATATTTTAAACAAAATGTCAAGTTTCTAGCCTATATATCAACAATGTCCTAACGTGTCCTAACAATGTCCTAACTAAGCTTAAAAAGACGCTTCAAAAAGCATCTATTTCTTATATAAGTTTCTTCGCAAAATAAAAACCACCATAATTGGTGATCTTTATTTAATGGATTAAAGTCCTTTATTAAAAGCTTTTAGTCCAACTCCTTTTCCATATCCTTTGTTGAATCCGTTTAGAATTCCAAAGTTAACATCATTTTCTTCTGCCCATGTTTTCATTTCTTCTTTCATTTCTTTCATTCCAGAACATCTTTCTTCAGGAGAAAGGTTCTTTAATTCTCCATACTTGCTCCACATTTCACTCCTCTTAGCTGAGATAGCTCCTTTTTGCTCTTCACTAAATTCCATTCTATCTAATCTATCTTCAAAACTATTTTCTTTCCGTTGATACATCTCTTCACGATTTTCATCAATAACTTCTCTTACTTCATCAGCATTAAGATTGAATCTTTCAGCAAGCTTTTGGATAATCGAAGGATAGTTGCCGTCATTTTCTGCTTGAACACTTGCAACGCCAGCTATTAAAATACCAACTGCAACTAATGAATAAATTAAAACTTTTTTCATTTTATTTTCTATTAGATTATTACGACCTTTCTATCTATTACTACAATAAACTAATGATTTTCTTTCACTACTTACCAAGACGCTTATTAATA
>Ga0307992_1001841_pt1 | contig 12368 bp, 25 predicted proteins | sample EllFjometagen133_FD_203162 | JGI IMG/M metagenome (GOLD analysis project Ga0307992, IMG submission 203162) | Marine microbial communities from Ellis Fjord, Antarctic Ocean - #133 | ecosystem: Environmental > Aquatic > Marine > Unclassified | place: Southern Ocean | collected 2014-10-08
TAATCAGTTGTAAAAGTTATATTTGAATAATCAGTATAAATATCTTGATAAACATCAAAACCTTCCATATTTGAACTATTACCTACAACATCCCAATACAGATTGTCTATTGTTTCTACTTTAAATGTATAATTATTTCCTGCTATAATTGTTTCTGCACTCACAAAACTAATTAGAAACAAACTCAATACTATTAATATATATGCACTTTTATTCATTTTAATTTTTCTCTATTTGCTGTATGTAAGCAGTATCCCAAAGGAACTAAACTTGCTAAAGATACTCCAAGAACTATCCTTTCCTTTCCTGTAAGATTTGGAGATGTACGATAGCCATTTATTACACTACAACCCACATAAGAAAAACCTGCAGTTGATACTAAAAATGTAATTCCAGCAACTATGCTAACTAAATTTTTTTTCATTATCTTTCACTCCCTTTTGATTTTTTCTTCTTCATCTTTTCTCTTACTTTATCAAATAAATCATTCCATGTTTCTCTTAGATGGGTTCTAAACTTTTTAAGAAAATTTATATTCTCATCGCTTATTTTTATTGTTTTTGACATTTTATGTAAGTTTAAATGGTTTCGACAGTTTATAAAGTTTATTATTGTCTATAATATACTTTATAATATTATTATTCCTCCACTTCTTCCTCTTCTTCGTCATTATTATCATTATCAGTTTCATCCTCATCTTCTGAAGAAGTTTCATCAAAGTCTTGAGTATCTATAGTTTTTCGATTTCGTTTTAACGCAAATTCTTTTGCTTTGTTAGCAATTTCAAGTCCAGCTTTTTCTAAAAGTTCTCTAAACTTTTGAATAGATTCTGAAGTACTTCTCATATCTATAGATTTAAAAAAACTTTTGCACAACGATGTATTTATATTCATTTTATTTTTAACCTCCTTTCAGTTATTTTTACCATATGTTTCTTCCAATTTTTTATTTCTATTTTCTAATCTTTCAAAGTCTTTGTCTATAAGTAATATTCCCTCTTCTGGAAGCAAACTTATTTCCCATTGATAACCTTTACTCATTTTCATAAGTTTAACTCTTTCTTTAGATTCTCTTTCAACTATAAAAGATTTATCTTCTATCATTTTGAATTTTCTTCTTTAATAAGAACTACCAAATCTTTTTTGGATATAATAAAATTATGTTTCCACTGTTCTTCTTTCTTTGCAAAAACAGTATGTAAAACAAATTCTAGTTTTCCATCTTCTTTATCATTGAAACATTTTAATATCTTTTTACAACCACAAGCACATTCAATTTCTTTTCCAATACTTTTTTCTCCTTCAGTTATTATTTTAATTTTCATTCTTTTCTTCCTCCTTACATTTACTGCACATATCATCATCTTCCCAAGTGTCAAAATCATTTCCGCAACGTATACATTCTTTTTCTTTACTCATTTTTTATTTTTTTGGGGTTTTTAACTCCCATACCAATTTAATTATGGCTTTAACAGCTTCTTTATGTTTTGGTTCTATTCCAAATAAGAAACCTGATTCTGAACCATAAGCAGTATAAATATCCTGATATATTTTATCTATTTCTGTTTCTTTTGCAAATTTATCAAGTTCTTCTTTAGTTGTCATTTTTTATTTTTCCTCTTGTGCACATCCCACACAAACTTTTTTGTTATCAACTATAACAAAATCATCTTTATCCAAATTTTTTCTTCCACACTTTTTACATTTCATTCTCTAAAATATTTCTTTAATGATTTAATTGGTTCAGATAATTTAAAATACTCTTTTAAAATAAATAGAAGAGTTTCTTTTTTAGTTTTAAATTTTTTCTTTGCTTTAAGAATGTTAATTTGAATCATTAAGTTTTCGGGTATATCGAATTGTATCTTCATAATCTTTTTAACATCTCTGTTATTATAAATCTTTATATTAACTCGTGAAGAATAACATATCCTTCATTCTTTTTTATATCATCATGATATTTTAAACAAAATAAATTCAAATTTTTCTAGAAAATAAACTATAATCAATCACTCAAAATTTTTCTAAAGAATGAAATATAGTCAAACACTCAAAAATTTAAATCTAATGCATATATTTCATCAGATTTTATTTTTTACAAATTTTTCTAGAAAATGAACTATAGTCAATCACTCAAAATTTTTCAAATCTAAAGATTATATGTCATCTGATTTCACTTTTGCAAGTTTTACCGCCGACAAGGTACGTATCTTATTTATCCTACGTATCTTTCATCAGATACGTAAGATACATAGGATACTTAGGATACTTAGGATAAAAAAGATAAAAAATGTATATAAATATATACTCTTTAGTATTTTAATATAGATTTTTAACATTTTGAAAGATACGTAGGATAAATAAGATACGTTCCTTGTTAGGTACTTTTTGTATATTTTCTGAACAGAAGAGTTTAGTTAATTAATAGTAGAATTTATTTCATTATTTTAGATATTGAAGCAGACTATTTATTTCAGACGGTGACTAGTTAGTTGTTAAATATTCGTCTAATAGAGTCTTTTACGTATTAGAAGGTATACGTAGGATAATTTTTTTTGGTTTTTCTAAACAGAAGAGTTTAACTAATTTCATACATTGAAACAGACTATTTAACTCAAAGTAGAATTCTCTTCAGAACTAGTAAATAATGATTTATACTCACCTCTCTTATCTTGAAGTATTTCTTTAGTATTTACTAGTTCTGTTAATAATTTGAATACTGTATTTTCAGAGTAATCTGTAGAATTTGTAATGTGTTCTACAATTTCTTTTCTAGTAGTATTTTTTTTGTCATTTACAAATTCTATAATAGTATTCTTTAGCTTTTCTCGTGGTTTGGGTGGTTTTCCATATTTTACAAAAGAAAGATGAGTTGATTGAGTTGCTACTTCTTTTTCTGCACGAAATGCAAAATCATCAAATTCTATAGATTTTCTGTTCTTTTCTAAGCTTAAATACAAATCAATTATAGTATTTTTAGTATTAAGTTTCTTGCTTTCTGAAAGTTTTGTTAAAGCAAATACTAAATCTGGTTGTGCACCTATGTCACCACTACCTCTTACCATTTCTAGTCTTCCACCTTCATATTTAAAATTATCATAATCTCCTTTTTTTTCATGCATTATTACTATAACAGTTTTTCCCATGTCTTGCAATATTTTTAAAAAATCATTGTAAAATTTATTAGTATTTGAACTTTGATTTTCATCTCCTTCTAAAAATCTTCTATATGAATCTAGAATTATGATGTCATAATTTTTGCATTTTTCTAATTCTTTTTCAATACTTCTTAATTTGAAAGTTTTTGAGATGTCTAATCCTTTATCAATATTGATATTTAACCCCTTAGATAAGAAGATTATTCTCTTTTTTATCTCTAGAATTTCATTTTCTAAATCATAATATAAAATTTTTGGAGACTTTAGAACTTTAAAAGTGTTTAATAGTTCTTTTTTAGAAATTAAACACATACATAAATATAATGCAAACATAGATTTGAATTGCCCTGGTTTTCCTTGTATAAAAATAAGGGATTTTTCTGGAATAAGATTGTCTATATAGAATTGAATTTCTGGTGTTTCTAGCTTCATTAATTCTGCAATAGAAAAACATATCGATTCTTTAAACTGGTCATGTAAGTTTTCTATTCTGTTTTCTAATTCTTTTTTACTAATGAATGTTCTTTTAGCTAATAATCCTAACAAATATTTCATTTCTGACCAAATTTCTAATTCTGAGATTTTCTGCAAATATACATCTAATTGTCTTCTTAATACTTTTTCATTTAAATTATATATTTCTTTTTCTAATTTTGAACTTTCAGATGCTATTGTTCTTAGAATTTCTGCACTTTTTTCTGTTAATCCATATTTCTGTATTGCTATTTTTAATATTTCTTCTCCTTTTTTTCCAGATAATAAATTTTCTTTAGCTTCTTCACATTTTATTATTCCTTCTTTTACTGCGATTGCACTTAAAGGTCCTCCTCCAGAATTGCATCTAAAACAATGCCACTTATTTTCTTTTATATTAACCCAGAAATTTTCACCAGTAGTACTTCCGTGAATGGGATGTTCTCCATGTCGTTCATCACCACTCTTTGATAATTTACTAATGTCCCATATTTCTGCTACGTTTATGCCACTTACATCTTTATATTTTCTTTTTATAATATTAGAAGTTGTTTGAGTGTTATTTGTGAAATCTTTAATAATATCTGATAACATAGCTAAACTAATAGTTTGTATTTCAGTGTTATCTATTACTTCATATTTATTTCCGTTTGGATGAATACTACCTGGACCAACGACTTGTTGACCTTTAAACTGAATTTCTCCTAAATGAGTATTAGCATCTAAATTAAGAATTATCTTTTCTTTTAAATCTGGAATAAAATAATAGTTATGAACTCCGCCTCTACCAGTTTTTACTTTAAATGTTTTTGGAAGATTTTTCTCTATGATGTTTTGCAAAATAATATTGTCTGAATCAATCACTGCTAAATTTTCGTATCCACAAAGAACACCATAATTTTCTTCTGGAAATTTTGCAGATATTTCTTCATATGATAATGGAACATTCGGCCAGTCTTTTTCATATGGTATTTTTGTGTTCTTCAATATTTTGCAAAATTTAAGATTTTTGAGTTGTTTTGGTATTTCTATCATTTTAATATTCTCCATCTATTTTCATACATAGTTCTTCAAATTTTTTTTTGAATTTTTCATTTATTTTATTTTCAGGAACATTCTTTTGCAATAATTTAAGAACTAAAGTATGCAACTTCTTTTCCATTTCTTTTAGTTTGTTAGAAGCTGTAATAGTAGACATTCCCTTTTTAACATATTTTTTATATAATAATTCTTTCTCTTCTCGTTTTAACCACATTTGTACCATTTTGTTATTTATATGTATTCTTTTCAATATATTCTTCTATATCAAAAATTTCATTTAAAAATAGGCGAATAGCAGTTTCACTATCATTTTCTTTAAACCAAAAATAAAAGCTACCACTATTAGAAGATTGTATGTCAGATGTAAATAGTCCGTTTTTAAACTGTGGTCTTGGAATTATTAAAACATGAGATTTTAATTTTTCATAAAAGTAGAATTTAGCCTTTTCAATAATTTTTTTTTCTTGTTTATTCCATTCCATTGCAATCAACTTCTTTTAAGTGAAATTATTGAATATTTTAAAGTATTTAAAACTATATTATTACTCTAAGATTAACACACATAGTTATTACTTAATAGTAATGAGCACTAAGGTTAGCTTAGTGCAAAAGAAAGATTTATAAACTTCGTTGTTTTCTTTTTTTTAACTAATTCCTTTTTAAGGGATAGAGGATTGTGGATGGATAAAAAATATATACAAAAATACCTTGAAGATAAAATCCGAATAAAAATTAATTTAAAGAACGGTCGTTTTTATTCTGGGATTATTTTAAGTTTAGATGGAAATACTTTGCTTTTTGAAGATAAGTTTGGAGATACACTTCCTATTGATTTAGACTCAATTTCTTATATTGAACCAATAAGGGGTGAAAAACATGAGTAGAAAAGAAGTGATTAAAATAATGTATGAAGACATAAAAGACTTGCAAGAAAATGACATTATACAATTTGCAAAGGGTCCTAGATATTATTATGGTAGAGTAATATATAGGAATGGTGAGAAATATGTAGTAGCACTTAATAATGATGAACAACAATTTAAACTTACTGAATGTTCTAAGATATTGAAAATAGAAACAAAAGGGGGTGAAGATTATATGACAGCTAAAAAGAAAGTTACTAAGAAAGTTGCTACTAAGAAAAAAGTGGCTAAAGAAGTTGAACCAGTTCAAAAAGTTACAAAATTAACAAGAGCAAGTATGGATGAATTAGGCGGAAAAATTGTAAAATTCATGTTAGAAGAATTAAAGATAAGCAAAGAAAATCTTTTGGGAGTTAATAGACGAGCTTGGTTGCAGCTAAAAGAAGTAGTATACAAATAAATACTACATCAAACTTTTAATTTAATTTTTTATTTTTTTACTAAAAGTTTGGAATTGATAACACAAAAACAAAACAAAAAATGGATAAAGCAATGATAATAAAAGATTATGCAATGAATGTTATAATAACAATCAAAAAGGAGGTGAAATTATTATGAAAAAGAAAAAGTTATCTATTAATGATAAGGATGTATTAGCATTGAAAATTTGCAAATTTATGCAAAACGAATTGAAAATATCTAATGAGAATCTTTTGAGTGTATGTGCTATAAATAAGTTACAATTACTAAACATACTTGGCGATGATAAGTATGAATCAGGATTGAAAATTTGTAAATTTATGCAAGAAAATTTGAATATATCTAAACTAAATTTTTTGGGAGTAAGTCGTAGAGTTTGGTTACAATTAAAAGACATGCCAAAAAGAAATATTAAATAAAATGGATGAACAAACTTCATTAGTGGTCAACACTAAAAGCAAACGAGAATTGGTAGATGAATTAAAGACTCTTTATTTTAGTAATTTCTCTAAAATAATCTCAGATTTTGGGAGTTTAGATTCAAAGATTCTTATTCTTGGAATTTCACCAGTAAAAACCCATTATGACTCATTTTCAAAATCTTGTTTTTCTTTTGACACAAACCTTAAACAAACTGTGAAAAGTGGTGGAGTTCTTTGTAAGACTTTTGATAGATTGGGCATAAACATAGATAGTGTGCTTTGGGATAATGTTTATAAAGTTCCAGAAGAAATGTTAACAGAAGAATCTAAAGATGCAGCAATAAAATATATTACAGAATTTATTAAGATAATTAATCCGAAAATAATTGTTTGTTTAGGCAACGATTGTATGACAATCATTAATCGATTAACAATAGATTCTAAAATATTAATTAAAAAGGTGCTTCATCCTGGCGCATGCGTTAGAGGTTTTTATACTATAAATGAATCTTTCCACAATTGGAAAAGATTAAATTTGCAGGAGTATTTTAAATGATAAACTTTAAAGTTGGAATGTTTTTAGAATATGAAAAATGTATTGCTAAAATTACTAGTATTGATACGAATGTAGAAGATAATATTATTAGTTTGAGAAAATTTTCTTTAGGCAATACTGAAGAGGGTTATAATTATCAACAAAAAATTGGACAAATATATTTGTTGAAATCAATTAATGAAGGAACTGTAAAAATAATTCCTTGGGATGATGTTTTAAAGATATTGTTTTTTGTAATTAAAAAGAAGGTGATTAAATAAAATGAATGAAAATACAATAGTAAATATAATCTCATTGTACAAACCTGGAAAGAGACTAGATAATTTCTTAAATATATTAGATATATTAATAGATAGAAAGTTTGATGTTTCATGTGTTTTACAGAATTATCCTGAAGATATTCTAAGAATATTAAGATTGAAACGATTAGATGTGATGACTTGTGAAGCAAAGAATCCTTCTAAAGCAAGAAATGAGTTTTTAAAGAAATATTATGATTCAAAATATAAATATTTTATATTCTTAGATGATGATGTTTTGTTAAATACATTAGTTAGAACTAAAGAACAAGATTTTATTAAGTATTTTTTAGAAGAGATACTAAAAACTAAAGACGATGAAGTAGTGATAACTCTTCAGGAAGCTTCATTTGTTTTTAGAAATCTTAAAAATCCAACAATAAATGAAACTTTACATTTTTGGGAATGTGCATTTATTATGAAAAATATTTATAAAGAATTTGAAATTAAAGTATTTTTCAATGAGGAAATAAATACTGTAGAAGGAACAGCCTTTTCTGTAGATTTATTTAGGAAAGGTTTTAAAGTTTTAGCTCATTATGGTCAAGCAACTTTCAAACAAATGATAGAAGAAAGCACTTATGGAAATCACGAACAAAGAAAGGAAACTTTAAGACTTAATAGGATAAAAATCTACGAACTAAATAAAGATATTTTTAATCTTACTAAAAATTTTCAATTAAGGAGGAAAAAAAATAATGCCTTGTAGAAAATCTAAACAATTGAGTGAAAGAATGAAAAGTTTAAGAAAAAACAAAGGACAAAAAGCAGATATCTATGAAGACATAGATACAAAAATATTAAGAATTTCTTTAGAAATAAAAAGATGTGAGAATGATTTGAATGGTAAATTTAAAGATAATCCTGCAATAATACATAAATTAAATGTTTTAAAGAAGCAGAAACAACAACTAGAAAATGAAAGAAATAAAAATTAATGAAGATGAGTACGGAAAAGAATTTATAGAGGCACTTGAAAATGTTTTAGAAGTACGAAAGAAAAAGAGATTAGTTTATAAAGATACTTTTATGAGTGATGATATTCAATTTTTATGTTATCAAATTGATAACAAAATTAAACGTCTTAAATTACAGATTGAAAATGGTGAATTGAAAGAATTGCAAGAAAATACTGAAACTGCAAAAGATAGTTGTATAGATATTGTAAATTATGCATTATTTTTGATAGCTAAAATTAATAGAGGTGATAGAATATGAGTAATAAATATATTTTAGGCGGTGGTATTTCAGGATTAATTCATGCATATTTAAATCCAGGATATAAAATAATTACACCAGAAATAGGTGGAAAAATATCTAATGATTTTATGCAAAATACAATTTTGATGCATGAGTCTCCAGAAGCTGTTGAATTTTTGAATGAAGTTGGTATATCTTTCAAAAAAATAACTCATACTATCAAATATTGTAAAGGTGGGGAAATTAGAAGAGAAATTTATCAACTTGATAAAATAGCATTCATAAAGAAAAAGATGCAAGATGATAAGTTTGATACTAAAGATATTGCATTGTCTACACATGATTATTATATAAATATTTTAAAATTTGATTGGAAAGAATTAATTAAAAAACTTTCTGAAAAATCAGAAATAATTAACGAAACAGTAATTAGAATAACAGAAGATAAAATAATAACAGATAAAACTTCGTATGAATATGATGAAATAGTTAGTACAATTCCTGCTAATATTTTTTGGCAACTTTATTATCAGAATAAAGAACTTAAATTTGATAGTATTTCAGTTACTTTTGCTTTAGCAGATGAGGCACCTTCTATATTAAGTGGTGTTCCGTTTGATTTAATATATTTTTTAGATAAACGTTTTAAATATAATAGAATAAATGCTCAAAATGATAAATATTTGTATGAGTTTTCTGGTCGATTATCAGAAGAAGAAGTTAAAAAAGCTTTGCCAAAACATGCTGAGATAATAAAATATTATGTTGATGATAATGGGATAATAATAACTAATGAAAATAATATTCCTCCAAAAGATATAAAATTTTTAGGAAGATTTTCAACTTGGGACCATAAAATAAAAATTAATGATGTAATAAAAGAATCAAAGTTTTCATATGATTTTAGAAATATTTGGTCTCGCCAAAAAGATTTTTTTAATAGAGTTGATGGTTTATCTAGTATTCAAACTATAGAGCAAAAAGAACAAAAAACTCAATCATTTTTACTTCATATGATGAGTGAGATGTCAGAAATATTAGAAGAACTTAATTATAAAACACATAAATTACATAAAGAAATTAATGTTGATAAAGTTAAAGAAGAACTAATGGATGCTCAAAAATATTTATTATCTATGTTTATTGTCTGGGATATTTCGATGGAAGATTTTGTAAAAGAATTTAACAGAAAGAGTGATATATGTGATGAAAGATTTAATAAAATTAAAAAAGATATGGAGAAACTGAATGAAAAAATATAAATTTACTAAAAAACATAGAGAAAATTTGAGTTTATCACTTAGGGGATATATTAAAACTGACGAACATTTGAAAAATATAGGTTTAGCATTAATTGGAAAATCATTGTCAGAAGAGCGTAAGAAACATATGAGAAAAAAACACATATTAAAACCTGGGTTTGTAAGTGCTATGTCTGGAAAGCATCAGACTGAATATCAGAAACTGAGAACTTCTGAAGTCCATTCTGGAAAGATAGTTAGTAAAAAAACACGAAAAAAACTTAGCAAATCTATGATATTAGCACATGAAGAGGGAAGACTAAATACTAAAAAAGAAAATCATCCAAATTGGGGTAAGAAATTTTCAAAGAAATTATATCCAAAAATGGGATGGAGAACATCTCGTAAAAATCAAATTTTGCCCATTAAAGATACGTCAATAGAAATTAAAATTCAAAAGTTTCTAAAACTCTTGAGTCTTGAGTTTTTTACTCATCAATATATGAAAATTACTCATAGTTATAGATGTGATATTCTGATTCTAGTTCAAAAAGGAATTACTCAAAAAACAATTATAGAATGTGATGGTGATTATTTTCATGGTAATTCAGATACACAACAACTAAAAGATTGGCAAATAGAAAGAAAAAGAATAGATGAATTAAGAACTAAAGAATTAATAGCTAAAGGTTTTAGAGTTATTAGAATATGGGAAAGTGAAATTAAGGAGATGGAATTAAACGATTTACAAATTAAATTGAAAGAAGAAGATCGAAGGGAGGAGTTTAAGAAAGAATGAACAAAAAAGAACTATTTGAATACATGAAATTAAAGACTGGAGAAGTTCCTAAAACTAAATTTATAAGTTATCCAGAATCAATAAAAGTGGAAATGATAGATTATCCAGATGAGAAAAGAATAAAGAAAGTGTTTGCAAATTTTGCTACTGGGTCTTGGTACCCTAATTATGTTGAGAATTTATCTGAAGAAGACGTAGATAAAGAAATTGAACAATTGTTATCTGGAAATACTTTAGGTCAAGGAATTGAAACTGCACAATTTACTTTTTTAGTTGAAGGTCTTACTCTTCATGATTCTCATGCAATTGTGAGAAATCGTGTAGGAATAAGTTATATGCAACAGAGTCAAGCTGTGAGAGATTTAAGACATGATAATATTTTAGTTCCTCATTCATATACTAAATATCCAGAGTTATTAGAAAATTATAAGAAATGGTGTATTGTTGGAAAAACTTTATATAGTAACTTACTAGATACTAATAATATAAGTGTTAATGACTCTCGTTTATCTTTATCAAAAACAATTCCCGTATGGATTTATTTCTCTTGCAATTTAATGACTTTAATCTCTTTAATGAAAAAAAGACAAGACACTCAAGAAGAATCTATTGGTTTGAATGAAATGTGCAAACAAATAAAAAAATTAGTTGTAGAGAAATTTCCTTATTTAGAAACATTCTTGAAATCAGCTTGTGAATTAGGTCAATGTTTCCATCAGAAAAAAGGCTTTAAAGCAAATTGTATTTATAAGAGAGACAAACATCATGAAATAGAAGGATACGAAGACGAATTTACTCTACACGATAAAACTAAAGAAGAATTATCTTCTGGTGAAGAATATAAATCAGAAACATATGAGGGTTATACAAAGACATGAAAGAAAATATAGTGAGAAATAACATAGTAATTGGCTATACTGAAGAGAGTTGTTTTTATACTTTGAGAAACGTTTTGGGAATATTAAATGGTTATGCTTTAGGACTAGATATTATACAAGAATTAGTAAGACGTAATATACAGCATGTTTTTATAAAACATAGAATGCAAAATCCTGAAATTGTAATCTACACTTGTCCCTTAATACATTTTACTAATACTCGTTTTTTTGTTGGAAACCCTTTAAATTCAAATGAAAGAGTTGTTAGAATAACAGATATGATAAAATTAAATATTGCAGAAATTGCAGAAATTCATGATAATTTTTGGTAAAAACAAAATGACAAACAAACTACAACAAAAAATAATTAAAGAAATCAAAAAGAATGGAAAAATAGTAGTAGTAAGAGGATTAAAAACTAAAGAAGTAATAGATTATTTTTTTAGTTTTTCTAAATTAGAATCTCATGTTTATTCAAATGAAGAAATGAAATACATAGTTGACAAAATAAATAAATATAGTAGTGATTTCAGAAAAGTACTAGATATTTTGAAGAAAGATTTATCTTCAAGAAGAGCGGTGTTATTATTTAATAAGTACAAAAAAAATGCACCAGAATGTCTTCTTAGTTGCCAATTTATGATTAGAAACAAGAAATTGACAACTATTGTTACTTCACGGTCTATGGACGTAATTAATAAATTTTTTACAGATACGAAAATTGCTTCAACATATTCAGAATTTATATGTGAGAAATTTAATGTTAAACTAAATAAAATTGTGTTTGATGTTGGTTCGTTACACTTTTATATAAAATGAAACTTATAAATTATTATTTAAATAAATCTCAACAAATTGTCATTAAATTTTTAGATGATAATGAAAATAAACAATATAACAAAATAGATTATCAAGCTTATTTTTGGATTCTTAAAAAAGATTTAGATAAAACAGATGA
>Ga0307992_1001842_pt1 | contig 12367 bp, 11 predicted proteins | sample EllFjometagen133_FD_203162 | JGI IMG/M metagenome (GOLD analysis project Ga0307992, IMG submission 203162) | Marine microbial communities from Ellis Fjord, Antarctic Ocean - #133 | ecosystem: Environmental > Aquatic > Marine > Unclassified | place: Southern Ocean | collected 2014-10-08
AAGAAACCACACTGCCAATTACGACGATGCCATCATCGGTTAGATTTGATAAATAAGATTCTGAAACATTGGGAATATCGTTGGTCAACTCTTCAGCTCCTAATTTAGTATCCATAACTCTAGATCGATATTCACTAATATGGACTGAAGTAAGAACGTCTTCTCGTACTAGCCGATCAGAAATAACAATTGCATCTTCATAACCCAAACCCTCAAAAGAACTATAGGCAATTAATAAGTTGGCTCCTAAAGCCAATTCTCCATTATCTGAAGCTGGGCCATCAATAATAGTATCGCCCTTTTTAACCTTATCACCAAGGCTAACAATTGCTCGCTGAGAATAGCAAGTGCTTTGAGCTGTTCTTTCAAATGTACTGAGATGATAAATATCTTTATTATTTTTAAAGTCAACTTCTTCCACATTAAGATAATCTTCTTTATTAACCTTATTAAGTTCTTTTTTATCAACTTTAATCACTACTTGATTACCATCCACGTACTCCACCTCACCTGCATGCCAAGCTTTAACGGTTCTACCCATAGCGCTAGCCACAATTCCCTCCATACCTGTGCCAACTACTGGAGCGTCAGCTTTCACCAAGGGTACAGCCTGACATTGCATATGAGTACCCATAAGGGCACGATTAGCTTCATCATGATTGATAAAAGGAATTAATGAAGCAGATGTACCAATAACCTGAGATGGCACAACATCAATATATTCAACCTCTTCAACTGAGCCTTCAATAAAGTGATTCATGTAACGAATTGGCACCCAATCTTCAGTAATATAACCTTTATCATTTATTTCCACTCCAGCATGAGTAATTTTGCAATCTTCTTCATCAGCAGCATTCATATAAACAATTTCATCGGTAACCTTCATTTTGCCACGATGATTTTTTACTTTTAAATAAGGAGCCTCTAAAAATCCAAATTTATTCACTCGAACATAAAGAGCAAAATAAGTCACCAGACCGATATTTGGTCCTTCTGGTGAACGAACTGGGTCAATTCTAGAATATTGAGAAGCATTAATATCGCGCATAGAGAAGGAAGCTCGCTCGCGAGTTACCCCTCCACTGCCCATAACTGATAAACGACGTAGGTTGTCGATCTCAGCTAAAGGATTAGTTTGATCTAAAATAGTTGAAAGCCGATTGCGTCGAAAAAATTCTGAAATAGTAGCAATCAATGGTCTGGCATTGACTAAAGCAGCTGGAGTTAAAGCTTCATCAGTTTTAGTTAATGACATTTTTTCTCTAATAGAACGTTCTAAGCGAATTAGACCAATTCGAACAGCATTGCCCTGAACCAATTCACCTACTCGACGTACTCGACGATTACTAAGATGATCAATATCATCAACTTTACCTTGTCCATTTTGTAAATTAATTAAGTATTTAATTGTAGATATTATGTCTTCTTTAGTTAAAACAGTGACATCTTCTTTAATATCTTGCTTTAAACGATTATTAAGTTTATAGCGACCAACTTCACCTAGATCATAACGACGAGCATCAAAAAATAATTGGGATAAATACCCTCGAGCAGTATTTAAAACAGCTGGTTCTCCAGGGCGCATTTTTTCATATAGTTCGATCAATGCTTCTTCTTCTGTTTTAGTAGTATCTTTTTTAATCGTGTTTGCTAATAAATTGTATTCATCATTACTAATCTCTTTAGCAAATAATTCCATTAGTTCTTCATCAGAACCATAACCCATAGCTCGAAGCAAAACAGTTGCTGGCATCTTGCGACGACGATCAATTTTCACTGACAAAACTTGACGCTTGCCTACAGTTATCTCTAACCAAGAACCACGCATTGGACGAAGCTCAGCTTTATATAAAATCCGACCACTGTCTTCATCTCCAGAGAAAGAAACGCCAGGCGAACGAACTAGTTGAGTAACTACAGCTCGTTCAATACCATTAATAATAAAAGTGCCTACCTTGGTCATCTTAGGCATATCTGCTAAGAACACCTCTTGAGTTTGAGTAGCTCCAGTTCTTTGATTAGTCAAAGTAGCTTTAACATAAAGAGGGAAATCATAAGTCACACCCTTTTTTTTAGCTTCAGTCGGAGTATATTTAAGCTCACCAAATCGGTAATTACCAAATTTTAGAATCCAGTTTTTACCAGTAAAATCTTTAATACCACTATCGTTTTCGCCATTGATTTCATCAAGTGACTCTCTTAATCCAAAATCTAAAAATTGTTGATAGCTCTCTTGTTGTAACTTAATTAAATCTAGTTTTGGGAGTACTCGATAATCTTTTCCCCAGTTAATTCTTAGCTTATGTGACATTAAGGCTCCTAACTATTATTTTTTCAAGTTAACTCATTGCCAAACAACCACAACAAAAAAAGACCACTTGATCAGTGCTCTCTAAATTATCAATGAGCTTGTTTTTATGTATTTAATAAACAAAAGAATTCCAAGCGTGTTTATTTTCTAATGGAAACTGAAAGATTATATCAATAACACCAAACTATCGCAAGTACTGCTGTACATTTGCGTTATGTTCTTCTAGATTCTTACCATAGTGTATCTCACCGTCTCTATCATGTAAATAGTAAAGATTTTTTGTTTCTAAAGGATTTAAAGAGGCTTGAATTGCTTCTAGACCAGGATTGCAGATTGGGTGTGGAGGTAAACCAGGATAAAGATAAGTATTAAAAAATGAATCTATCTTTTTATCAGCTCCAGTGGGCGACTCCCACCAAGATTTAGTTTGAGTATTATAACCTTTGATATACTGCAAAGTAGCATCGGTTTGTAAAGCCATACCAATATCATATCGATTCCATAAAATACCGGCCACGTGACGCATTTCTTTATAGCCTCGAGCTTCTCTTTCCACCATTGAAGCCATCACCAATGCCTCACTAAAACTTCGATTTGATTGCTCAATTTCATTTGTCAAACCTACTGTAACTTTTTTCTTAAAGTTATCCTGAATAACTCGATAAACTGTGGCCGCGGTTGATTCTTTAGCAAATAGATAGGTGTCTGGAAAAATTTGGCCCTCTTGGCCAATGGTTAAATTAAGAAATTCTCGAGAATCAAAATCATTCAAGTTATACTCGACTAAACTAGCCGCTACCTGTTCTCTGCGCCAACCTTCCAAAATCGTTACCCAAACATCATTAGTTCCTTGAGTTAATTTGGTGGCTATCTCACTTGGAGTCATATTAGAAGAAATTTGAAAAGATCCTGATTGAAGTTTGCTTTCCAATTCTCGTTGTTTAACTACTAAACGAAACATAATTGAACTTTTTATTAAACCTTCATCTTTTAATCTAGATGCAATTACGCTCACTGCTTGCCCTCGAGGAACAACAAATTGAGTTTTGATTATAGTCTCTTTGGATACTGGTTGAGACAAAATATAAAGATAACCTATTAAACCAGTCATTAAAATCAACAACGTCATTGCAATTAAAGTAAAATTTTTTTTAAAAGACATGTAAAAAATTATATCATTATTAATTGGTATCTAACCATTCTTGAAGAAACTCAGCCGCAGCATAATGATCAATCGGGCTCTGGCGTTTTTTTAACTTCATTGATGAGGTAGCTAACTTTTGATGGGTATTTTGAGAACTTAGGGTTTCATCCACAAATTTTATGGGAGTAGCGATAGCTTCTTTGAGTTTCTTAGCAAATTGTTTAGTTTTTTGAGCCATTTGATTTTCAGATAATCCAATTAAAATTAAATCTACCCCTTCCTGATCAATAATCTGTTTTACCTCTACATAAACTTGGTTGCTGTTGTTAATTATTTTCAGAGGCTCGGCTAAGCCATGATGACTTATCGCTAAACCGATCCGTTGTGTGCCAAAATCTAAAGCCAATACTTTTTTCATATATTTAATTATTAACTAACATCGCTGTGACTACACCTCTACGAAGATAGGTTCCTTCAGGAATACAAGTCACCAATTTAAGCTTCCTACTGTCATACTGTTGTGCCAAAATATAGGTATCTTCTGGTTTAACATCAGTCTTATCTGTAACTACATATTTGTACTTGGCTTCATCTTGCGTTAAATAAATAACATCTCCTTTTTCTAATGTCATGATATAACTGAAAATTGAATTATAACGACGAGGATTTTTTTCACTCGGATTATAAAATTGGCGTAGAACCGAATGTCCAAATATAACTGGTGATCCTAGCTCTCCGGGAAAAGCTGTGCCAGGGTACGAAATTAAACTTTTATCCAAATTTATACCGCCAATTTGAACTCTAGCATTTTCTATCTCTAACTCAGGAATATCTAGAACATATAAAGTATTATTTTGAATTCTTCTTAAGACATCGCTCCGCTCATCCTTAAACCAATTTGTTAAATTAGTGTAATCTAATTCTGTATCTAAAATTACTGGGCCAGTTGCTGTTTGTGAGCTAGATCCTAATACAGTTGAATCAGACTCAGTTTGAGCCATCACTAATGGTGTCACATCTAGAATTTCTTCTTTAGGAATAGGGGCCTTAAGCTGGTGATAGCTTAAATCTGGTAAAGATGAAACATAATATTGAGCAATTGGTGTAATAGCATTTCCAAGCAAAAATAACCCCACAATAATAAAAACTACCGGTAAAATTAAAGCTCCATATCTAATTGCTTTTGGCAAACGATGTTTGATTTTATTTACTCGTTCCTGCTCTTCTTTTGATTCTACTCTTTGACTAATTCGCATTTTATCAATTTTTTTAGAAATTTTATTTTCTAATTTATCTAAAGACAAATCTTTTTGTAAAGCTCGACGGTATAAATCAACTAATTCTTTGGGGGAGTTTTGGCTTACTTGTTTCACCTTATCTTTATCTTAACAGGATCTTTGGGAATGCGGGGATAAAGCTTAGTAGCTATACTGGGAATTAAATTAATTTCAACCGAATCAATACTGTCCTTAGCTACTAAAGTTTGTTTGGCTTCATTGATTCTTTTACCTAGAATATCTTGCTTAAGTTCATCCCAATTTAAATCTGGTTTGGCTTCTGATGTAATATTAACCGTCAAGTAGATTGCTCCAGAGCCTGAAGCTTCCTGATCTAAAGCTGACATAATTTGTGGATCGCTATTAGCTAAAGTGTATCCTTCGGGAATATCATCCTCAAGCACTTTTTGTGCCAAGGGCTTTAAATCTTCTGTTTTATAAGTCAAAACTTTTACAATAATTGATAAATCAAGTGTCACTGCACCAATTTCATCACCTATTTCTGCATCAAGTTTTTGTTCACTTACTTGGTAAATACTAGCTGAAGCAATATACTCGCCTTCATCCAAATTTTCTTCAATATCTCTTTGAGCTTCTTCTAGTAATTTTTCCCGTAAATCTTTCACTAATTGATCTTTATCGCCCTCAGAAACAACTCTAACTTCACGACTAGAGCCACCTGTAAAAACTTCTACAACAACAGCGGCATATGTACCAGGATCAAAACTAGCCACTTGTAGCTCAGTTTCTTTTTCTAAATTATGATCTGCTCCAATATTAGTAGCAGTTACTTCAGTTTCAGTCTTACCATATTCCTTCTTATCAATACTATCACTGGCTGAAGCAACTCTAACTTCTTCATTTAAAGTAAAGACCAAATCACCCTTGGTTAATTTAGTGTCTTTATCAAAAAGTTTTTCACCATCTGTTTTATTATAAAGAGTAATCTTACCAGTAGCTTTATCACCGACAACTTTAACTCCGGTTGTTTCCTTGGTCTTTTTATCCGAAACTTTTTTCTCAATAGTGTGGGCTGCTAAAACCAGTTCATCAACGTCAGTGCTATCATAATCAGGGTTAAGAGTAATAGTGGTTTCTTTTGAAATTGACTCAACCGCTAGTGATAATTCAACAACAGCTTCAACTCCCATATTTAACCATGCTCCAACTATTACCACTAAAGCCAATATACCTGCAAAAAAACCACCAATAGCAAATGATTTATGTTCGTTGAACCAACTATAAAACTTCATTTTTATCTTTGAAGATACTTTCTTTTTTGAATCAATTGAATGTGGTAAGTTTACCCTATCTTGTGACTTGATTTCAGGTTGGATTTTTTTATCAAAATCATCTAATCTAACTGGTATTCCATAACTAGTAGCTACAGTTTTTTGAGGTTTAACTTCCACGGCTAAAGTGCTTTTTTCAATTTTGGCGGTTGTCTTTGATTGCTCTGCAACTATTGGAGCTGATACGATAACTTGAGATTTAACGACTGATTGCCCAATAGCGGGACTCTTCCCTTGCTTGACAACTGCCTCTAGAATAATTTCTTGATCTAATAAATCTACTGTGGGTGGATGAGTAAATGAATGTGAATCAACCCAATTGTGATCAAGTAATAATTGTTGCTGATCTTTAAGTTCCGAATCGTTGAGATCTAAAGAAGAAATTACTATTTTTACTGGCAACTTAATTTTTTCTTCCTGATGAGCGTTAAGTCTTGCTAAAGCCTCAGCCATATCAGCCATAGTCTCACCCGACCGTCCTACATATTTAGTACTAATCAGTTTGCCTTGACTAATTAAACTTAGATATAACTCATACTGACTAAACTCCACCAAGAGCATAGAAAGCCGAGGATTTTCAGCTATTAAATGCTTTGCCACTGCTTCAGAAGTCACCACGAAGCCAACTGCTTTTAAACTTAATTCTTCAGTAATTGTTTTTAATAAAGGTTTCTTTATTGCTGTCACGCCTTGTTTATCAACCCAAGTATGTGGTAAACCAAAGATTACATCATTAACTTCCTCTGATTGTTTGCCTAAGTTCTGAAGGGCTATATCAGCCTGAGTAACGGCTTGTTCATCATCACCATATTTGTGAACAGATGATTTCTTTAAAATGGTAATTCCTTGATTGTCAAGCTGCCATAAAGCTGCTTGAACGTTAGAGTCAGATAGCAAAATAGTAATATATGAAGAAGGAACTGACTGTTTGGTTCTAAAAACTGGTGGTAGACCCATATAAATACTATACCTCAACTTAAATCTGAAAAATACTATTTTTTATCTAAACTTGACATAAACTCGACGAATACCAACCCCACATGATTGCTCTTTAAAGAGCATAATTTGGCCTATTTCACCTGTTCTACTTACATGAGGACCTCCACAAAATTCTTTAGAAATTTTATCAATTGTATAAACACTAACTTTGTCTGGATATTTTTCTATAAAAAAAGCAATTGCTCCCTCATCAAGAGCATCTTGTTTATTCATGCTTTGATTAGTAACTGATAAATCAGCCTTAATCCAGGCATTAATTTGCGTTTCTACTTTATTAATTTCTTCTTGAGTTAAAGCTTGAGGGTGAGAGAAATCAAAACGAAGACGTTCGCTAGTAATATTGGAGCCTTTTTGTTTTATATGATCACCTAAAATTTTCCGTAGCGCACTGTGGAGTAAGTGAGTAGCAGTGTGATATTTAATCGTGGCCTCAGATTTATCACCTAATCCGCCTTTAAATTTACCAATTGCCGCTTGGCGAGACTGGTCGGCGTGAGATTGCTTAAGTTGATTGAAATCTTTTAATAAATCGTTATCTATGATTTTGCCGTCTTTTTGAGCAATCTCAATAGCAATTTCTACAGGAAATCCATAGTTTTGATATAAATCAAAAGCTATTTGACCGTCAAGATTTTCTATTTTTTCTGATACTCTCAATCCTTTATCTAAACTTTTACTAAATCTTTCTAACTCTCCATTAATTATTTTCTCAATCAAAGATTTATCCGAGCTTCTATTAAGATATTGACCCTCATAAACCCCCATCACTTCGTCTGTGATAGCGCTAAAAACAGGAGGCGGTGTTAATCCCCCTCTCAAAACATGCATTTCAACCGCAGCTCTTCTCAGCAATCTTCGCAAAACATAACCCTGTTCTTTATTGCTTGGTTTAATTCCATCTTTAATTAAGAAAACAGCTGCCTTTAAATGATCAGCCACTACTCTAATTGCTTTTTTATCTTTTTGATTCTCATAGGAGCCTTCACTGAAATCTTCTATTACCTTAATAATTGGCATAAACAATTCTGTTTTAAACACATCGGGGTCATTATTCATTACAGCCAAGATTCGCTCAAATCCACCACCAAAATCAATATTTTTATTTTCTAATTCTTCAAAACCATTTTCTGTTTTGACATAAGTCATAAACACATTGTTGCCAATCTCCAAATAACGACCACAATCACAGTTTAAATGACATGGCTGATCAGCAAATTGTGAGTTTTCGTGAATTTTTAACTCTGCCCCAAAATCATAAAAAATTTCACTGTCAGGACCACCTGGTTCTCCATTAGACATACTGGCTGGCTCGCCTACTCGTGACCACCAGTTTTCATTGCCATAATAAAAAACTCGTTCATCAGTGATACTTTTTTGTGCAAATAATTCCTTCCAAATCTCAGCTGCTTCTTCATCACGAGGAATACCCAATGTTTTATTACCTTCGTAAACAGTTACATAAAGTTTCTGTGGATCTAAATTACAAACTTCAGTAAGAAATTCAAAGATCCAAGCTAATTGTTCTTTTTTAAAGTAGTCACCAAAAGACCAATTTCCTAACATTTCAAAAAAAGTAGTATGACGATTGTCGCCCACTGCTTCAATATCCTGAGAACGAAAACATTTTTGAGAATTAACTACTCGTGAGCCTTTAGGATGTGATTGACCTAAAAAATATGGTAAAAGTGGTTGCATGCCAGAACCAGTAAAAAGAGTAGTGGGATCATTTTCCGGGACTAGTGAAGCTGAAGGTAAAATTGCGTGATTTTTATCAGCAAAAAAATCTAAATAAGCCTGGCGAAGATCGTTTGGAGTCATAAATTATACGCCCTTGAATTGTTTTTGTTTTGTTTGACGAGTATAATTTCGTTTTTTGTGTTGAGGAGTGTCTTTTTTTGGTTCACTCTGGTCAATGTCTAGTTTCTTTAAAAATTCATTTTTAGCTGACCTCACAAAATCTTCTAAATTCTTATATTTAGTATTCTCATCTAATATCCCTTGATCAATTAAATACTGATTGGCTTGTTCCCATTCTTGGACTAATTTTTTTCTAGTCTTTTCTCCTTTTTTAGTCCCAAATAAATAATAGCCTACCACCCCGGAAAAAAGACCTAAAGTAAAGCCAGTAGTAAATGAATGATGACTATTTTTTTCCATCTTTTTTAGAATCTTTATCCTTATTTAACCAGCCCACAAAGGCTTCAAATACTTTCATGCCAGTACCTAGGCCTGAGGCAACTCCAGAAATTTTTTGTAAAGGAGCAATAATTGCGGTAATCTTTTCGTCAGCGGTTTCTAAAGCTTCGTTGACTTTCTTAAGTGTTTTTTTTAATTCAAGTAAAACTAGCACCATTTGCACTCCAACCACACTTAGGACAATGGTTAAAGCTACTAAAGCAATGGTAAAAACTGTTGGAATTAATTCCATAATAATCCTTTCATAAATATATAGATTAAATATAGCAAATCTAGACTAAAACTTCACTCTAACTAAACGCTGTATTAGTGTAATCTTACCCCGACGATCTTGAGCTTCTATCGAGATAGTGTTTACTCCCTCACGTGGTAAATAAACTTCTGATTTAAATGATCCATCAGATTGTAGAGCTACAGGCTGAGAGTTAATAGTCACAATTGCATCAGTATCTGTCTGACCACTGACACTTACTCTAGCCGCTACTAATGAATCTTTTACTGGTGAAATAATTTTTAAATCTGGAGGTTGAGCCAACTCATACCACTGAAAACCAACATAACTAATTAATATTATAAAAGTTAAAGCTAACCCTAAGACTATAAAAGTGGCTGGACCCCAGAGCTGACGTTTTTTTAATAATGGTTTAATAAACTCTCGTGGAACCAACTGGCCTTTAACACTTTCTTTAAAATCTCTTCGGAGAAGTGCTATTAAAGGCTGATAATCAAAACCAAACATCTGTGAATAAATCTTTATATAACCTTTAACAAAAGTAGCTGCCGGTAACTGATCAAACTGATTATTCTCTAAAGCTTGTAAATATTTCTTTTTAATACGAGTTTTTTGAGCCAATTTATCAATCGACAAGTGATGCTGTTGTCTCTCTTCTTTAAGAATTTCACCAATAGTCTTGGTTTTCATAAATTTAAGATGCCAATGCTTGATGAACTAGCTGAGAAACCTTACTACCATCAGCTTTACCCTGAACTTTTTTCATCACTAGACCTATTGCCGGTCCCATTTGAGGATTTTCCATACCACTAAGCACTTCATTAATAACGGCTTGAATTCCCTCATCAGACATTTGCTCTGGTAAATATTCTTCTAAAATTTTTAATTTTGCTTCTTCTTGAGAAACTAAATCGCTACGACCAGCTTTCTGATATTCCTCTATAGATTCTCTAACTTGTTTAGCTTGCTTTGCTACAATTTTTTCCACACCAGCATCGTCTTGTTCTCCATGATCAATTTCATAATTCTTAATTCCTGATCTAAGGTAACGAATCACAGACAATTTAACTTTATTTTTATCCCTCATGGCTTGTTTCATATCATCGACTAATTGTTGACTAAGAGACATATTTCCTTTCACCTAAATATTAGCGTAAGTACTCTCGATTGTAACATGAGCAATGGTATACTAAAAATTGAGTAAAAAAATAAAAATTAGAGGAAAAATATGAAAAAACCTTTATTAACTCTTGGAGCTGTAGTACTAGTTCTAGGGATGTGGCTGATGAGTACTTATAATGGCCTAGTTGGACTTGGACAACACGTCGATAGTCAATGGGCTCAAGTCGAAACTCAATATCAACGTCGCTATGATTTAATCCCAAATTTAGTTGAATCAACCAAAGGTTTTTTAGCACAAGAACAAAAAGTATTTGCTGATATCGCTGAAGCGCGACAGGGATATGCCGGGGCCGGTACTGCCAGCGAAAAAGTAGAAGCAACCAATCAAATGGAATCAGCATTAAGTCGGTTATTAGTCATTGTAGAAAACTACCCAGAGCTAAAATCAAATGAAACGGTGGCTGATTTAATGGTCGAACTAGCTGGAACTGAAAATCGCACTAGCGTAGAACGTAAACGTTACAACGATACGGTGAAGGGATATAACACTAGGGTTAAAACTTTCCCCACCATGATTGTTGCTCGCTTGTTTGGCTATAATGAGAAACCTTACTTTGAAGCTGTAGAAGCGGCTGAAACCGCTCCAAAAGTTGATTTAAAATTAAGCGAATAAAAAATAGAGTATAGATAAATGTTAAAAAAACTTTTCTTAAGTGGTTTTTTATTGGTATTAAGTTGTTGGTTGCTAGCAACTAGAGCCAAAGCCTTTGATGTTCCTAGTTATGAAGGTTTTATCAATGACTATGCAGAAATTTTATCTCCAGACTTCGAAAATCAATTAGAGGCTGAACTTCAAACCACAGCTGAAGCTTCTGATGGAGCTGAGATTGCAGTAGCTACTATTACTACTCTAGATGGAGATACGGTAGAAAATGTAGCTCAGGAGTTCTTTGATACTTGGCAAATTGGTAAAAAACATCTTGATAATGGAGTGCTCTTACTAGTGGCAGTTGAAGATAAAAAACTGCGTATTCACAATGGTTATGGAGTTGAGCCCGTCATCACTGACGCAGAAGCTGGCAGAATTATTAGAAATGTAATTACTCCAGAATTCAAAAAAGATGATTATGAAGCTGGCATCAGACAAGGTGTGGCAGCTATTCAACAACAATTTTTAGAGAGTCCAGGTTTTGCTCCTGGGATTGATCCTATTAATAAATCGGGTATTATGTCTGTTTTTTCTAACGTATTAAAAATCACAATGGGTGGAGTTTTTATGGTAGTAATTTTTAGTTACTTAGCTGCCTGGATGGGCAGGAGTAAGATTTGGTGGCCGGGAGGATTAGTGGGGTTTGGAATCGGATTATTATTAACGGGAATGGTATCAGCAGTTTTCTTTGGACTAGTGGGGCTAGTGTTAGATTACATATTATCTAAAAATTACAAAAAACTTAAAAAGGCTAAAAAGTCTACGAGTTGGAAGAGTACCTGGGGTGGTTTTAAAACTCACTCCTCTTCTGGTAGCTCATTTGGTTCTAGCTCTAGTTCTGGTTCCAGTTTTGGTGGTGGTTCCAGTGGTGGTGGTGGTGCTAGTGGTGGCTGGTAATCATGAGACAACTCACTCCCTACGAAAAAACTCATTTACAAAGATTTGATAAAAGTAACATCAATATTGTTAACTATGGTGAAATGCCAGTGGAATACATCACAAACAAGGCAGAATTTGGTGGGCAGGTATTTGAAATTGATCAAAATGTTTTAATCCCCAGAATTGAGTCTGAAGAATTAGTAAAT
>Ga0307992_1001843_pt1 | contig 12359 bp, 15 predicted proteins | sample EllFjometagen133_FD_203162 | JGI IMG/M metagenome (GOLD analysis project Ga0307992, IMG submission 203162) | Marine microbial communities from Ellis Fjord, Antarctic Ocean - #133 | ecosystem: Environmental > Aquatic > Marine > Unclassified | place: Southern Ocean | collected 2014-10-08
GCAGAGTACGAAGGATGGCGGGCCAGAGGCATTATTTGAGTGGGATACTGAAGAAATGCGAATTATAATTGATCTGAGATACTTAAAATAGGTGTAAAGAGGTGTTCGGGCGGCGTCGGAGCGCGACGCCGCCATAGAGGGTGGCAACCCGACAGCACCGCAAAAACACCGCCCGAATACGTGACAGTGTGGCACGTCTGAATAGTCCTGTCAAGGTCTTTTTATTCTAAAAACTCGTTATGCTGAAAATGCTTTATTTATAGGCGTTTTCAGACTTCCTCTTCTTAAAAACATCAAAAAAATGCCATTTGTCAAGAAAAAAGACTCTTTTTTCTTGACAAATTAAGTCGTATAACTTAATTTGTACTAAGAGTAAGTCATGAGACCGGCAACCCACTCTCATGACGGACATTAAAACAGGAGAAAAAACATGGGAATACAGGACAAATACACCGTGCAAGAGGCGGTTGAGTATGCCAAAGCACAAGGCATAGGAATTCCATATAAAACCGTCCAGGCCGCGTTTTACAGCGGGAGAAAACTGGACGTGTCGAAACGCGCTCCCAGACTGCAAGTCTGTACGGGGGAGACCCTGGACGTGTGGGTACGGAGAAAGATTGAACTGAGAGATCTGGCGGCAGGAAAACTGTTGCCGGAGCATACGAAGTTTGTGTCGCTTCGTCATGCAAAACGATTATCGAAACTCGTTACCTGAAAACGACTTATTTATAAGCGTTTTCAGGCTCGCTCTTTAATAAAAAGCATTTTTTCGGTAAAAAAAAGGCTTACATGGTAAAAAAAAACTTGACAAATTAAGTCGTATGACTTAGTTTATACGCAGAGTAAGTCATGAGAGTGAACGGCAACCCACTCTCAACACGAACATTAAACCAGGAGCGAAACCATGAACACACTAACACTTAAGGGTTTTACAGCAGAGCTTATCAGCATGAACGAGAAACCGGCCATTCAATTCTCCTGGAAAGGTCAAAAAGCATGGTATGACTTTCAGGACGACGCATGGGGAATGTTGAAGGGGATGATTTCAGCCCAGAAAGTCCAATGGGACACGCTGAAAGAGATGTTCGCCGATTTTATCAGCGAGGTGAGAACCTCGTTGGAAACACACAACGAAGTACAACCCGCTCTCGACACCATTGAAGACATCAGGGCAGCAGGGTTCGCCAGAAAAGATGCACTCCAGGCAGAGTATGCTCATGCCGCCGCTCAGAACCCTGCGGATCTCGTTCTCTTGAAGTCGATTCAGTCCGAATACAAGAAGATCACAGGACAGATCAGCGGGATTAACCGCCTGAAAGTCTACCTGGGATATTCAAACGAACGCGGGGTGGCTGATCAGGTGCGCAATTCGGGGGAGCGCAGGCACTTACATGAGCGGTATGTCGAGATGCACCAGGAACTCAAGGAGATGCTCCTGGTGGCGTAACAAGAAAAACAGGGGAAGGCGCGAGCCTTCCTCGCAAGTCGTCTAAATAAGAACGGCGTGAACGGCAACCCACGCCACAACACAAGGAGCGAATAGCATGAGCATGCCACGAGAACACACATTGACAGCCGGAAGCGTCTTGAGCCTCTTCGATTCAATCGAAACGACGCAGGTGAAACAGATGGATGGCATTTCAAATGGAGATCAAGAGTTTTGTGAAAAAGAAGAACGGGAGTATCATGTCCACAATGATTATCTCGAACAGCTTATCGCGATTCCCTCCCCAGAATCGAAAAAAGATATTCATGACTATGATGCGTTTTTCGAGAGTACGCTGTATTTCGCGTTCAACAAGAACGCGGTACGATTTGTTGGAAATATTTCATATTATTTCCAACAAACATACACGGTGACATTGGACTCAGATGCGATACTGTCAACCTTGCTGTTCCCGAAAGATACGAACTTCGATTCATCCGGACGGCATTCTCGCTATTATACCGGAATTTATTCCAGAGAATGCTGCCAGACACCAAACTATCAGAGGGTAGTCGCTGAAATTATCAAGCAGCTTGGAGGGCGGTCATTCAAACAAAAGGCTGTTCATGAAATGAAAGCAACGTTCCTGGAACGTCTAACGCAGTGGAACGAAAACCGAGCATCCCTGAAAGGAAAAACGATTCAATTGCAAGGATTTGTAGGATATAGCTCATTTTTTGAAGGGCAGCTTGGTCATCATGAGCCAGCATTGAAAGCATTTTATCAATGCTTGTTCCATTTTGAGACCGGTGAGTCTCATATCACACATGAATGTTTTTTTCAAGACTGTCCTATTGTGAATGGAAATAATTGTCATGTGAAGGTGTCTGAACCGTACACCTTCCATGATACCCACTTCAAGAAGGTGCGGAGCCTGAAATTTTTTAAAAATGGACGGATTGATGTGAAGTTCACGACAAACAAAGACGCTGAAACATTCTTCAATGAATACTGTCGAAGGTGAGAATATGAAAAAAAATATTGGCGACCTCGTTATTTATGGGGAAGATATTGCTACGGTTATGGATATTGATGAAAGTAGAGTAAGAATAGAATTTGAGGAGGGAAACAGGCTTTGGGTACATCCAACTGACATCCATACACCTTCTAATGATGCGTTATCTGCTTGGGATGAAGGCGAACTTCCAGAAGAGTATTGTTATCCTGTCTTAGGTGGGAATTCATTACCCACCGTTGAATATGTGGTTGATACAATTATGGACACATTGTCTCTTTTATCAAATATAGAGTTTTGTGATTTTTTTCGTGAACGCCATGATATATTGTCACCTCATCTTGAAGACGCGTATCGTGAACTTGATACGCTCAAAGATAAAATGAAGGGGCTGAGATGAAATATACAGCACAACATCTTCAATTCACCCACGAGCAACGCGACAGTCTGAGAACGCAGATTCTCAGACTGATCGCCACACGTACCGCCGAGCAGCACGGTGTCACGCAAGAGATTATCTATAACTCATACACCCACAAAGGTGGCTTGCACGGGCTGTCTTACCGCGATTTCACGAACCGTTACGAATACGGAGAAGCGAAAAAAGCATTGGAAGACGGTCAATTTTTCACGCCGTCTGAGGTCTGTCAGGACATTGCCGACCTCTTACAGCTTGATGCCTCCGATACTGTGGCAGATCTCTCCTGTGGCATGGGGAATTTCTTCAACGTCTGCCCTACTGAGCAGAATTGCTACGGCATGGACGTTGACGAAGAGGCCGTCACCGTCGCACAATATCTCTATCCTGATGCTACGATAGAGGTGAGAGATCTTCGTCACGCCACACCACCAGACACGCTGCTTGACGTGGTATTCGGGAACCCACCGTTCAATCTGCGATGGGAGTTCCCCATCCCAGATTCATATAACCACGAAACGATTGTGTCGCAACTATGGTACTGCCAGCAAGCGGCGCGATGGCTCAAGCCCGGTGGACTGTTGGCTCTCATCGTTCCGACCGCATGGCTGTCTGACACGTTTCAGGAACAGAAAGCGATTGAAACCATGAATAGTCTCTTCTCGTTCCTGGGACAATATCGCTTATCGAATGACGTGCGCGGGTTCGGAAAGATAGAGACAAAAGTCATGGCCTTCCAGAAACGCGCTGAGACGATTCATTCTGCTCAATACGTCTCAATATACACGACTCGTGAGAACGCAGTTCTGAATGTCATACAGGCACGTCAAGCGGTAAAAAATCATCGTGCCTCGATCTTATTGGAAACGAAACACGATGAACAAGCCGCTGGCGATCCGAAAGACTGGGAACAAATTGTCAAGTTGCGCTATGACATCTCACAACATCCGAACACGAAAAGGTTTCTGTCAAACGCCGATGCACTGATTAACGAACTCAGACACGGGAAGCCGGACGGGATGACCTGGGAGGGCTGGAAAGAAAAACATGTCACGCCGAAGAACACCATCATGGCGTTAAAAGAGATCTTGCATCGCCAGGGATACGTCAAATCGAAAGGCGCGATTTCTCAGATCAAGGAATATCCTGAACAGGTGAAAAGTTTTGCAGAGATTGACAGTGTCTCTGAAATTGATATGTTTCTGTCGACATGGCGCGTATATGATAAGGTCGCCGGGGAACTGTTCGGACGTGAAATTGCCTTGACGGAAATGCAGCGCCATGATTTGGTGTTGCTCTGTCAGAAAAGATGGGGGCTGATCCAGTGGGATACAGGTTGCGGGAAAACTCTCGCATTGTTGGCCTGGAATGACTGGCAACGTACCCAGTATCCGATCCGATATACTGTGATCACGTCAACAGCCCTCGCCATTAATACCACATGGCAGGACGCCTTGACGAGTTATCACAGGAGATATGTCAGGATTCGCAGACCGTCGGATTTCGAGAAGGTACAGCCCGGGGATATAATCTTGCTGACCTATGATGCGCTGGCTGATGACACCTGGCAGCTTGTCCGTCATCTGACACGCTGGCTGAACCGTATCGGACGCAAACACGTCTCCTGGCTCTGTGATGAGAGCCATAAACTTACTAACCCATCAAGCAAAAGGACGCTCAGAATAAAGGCCGCGCTCCAACGAGTACACTACAAGCTGTTCGCGACGGCGACGGCGATGTTGAATAACGTGGCGGAACTATATCCACAGATCGAAGCCATTTTGAATAATAGCACGAATATGCTGTGTGAATCTCAATTTCGGTATTCCCGCGATAAAGACGGAAATATGGACAGAGATGAGAATGAGTGGTACGGCGAACCATTCCCGGCACGGATCGGATTTGACATTTTCAAATCATGCCATAATCCTGAAAAGATTACGGTGTTCGGAATAGGGAAGATGAATCAGGACATCTATAACCTGGATGCTTTGAAACGAATAACTGATAGCCTCATCATCACCCGCTCATTTGAGGATATACGAGGAGACGCGATGCTTAAAAGCGTCGTGCATACGATAGAACAGAACGCGGCAGAGCGAGCGTTGTGTGTCCAGATTATGCAGGAGTTATCTGGACTCCTACATTACTTCACGAACACCGGGAACGCTCGAAAAGAGGCTGGTTTGAAGTTGATTCGTCAGATCAATTTACTGATCAAAGCGTCTTCGATTCCACACACCTTCCTTGAATATCATGATGAGGCGTTGCCGAACAAATTTCTATATCTATTTAAGCTCCTCAAAAAATGCAAAGAACCGGTAGCGGTAGGGGTGACGTTTAGAAAGGCTATCGATGAATATCATACTGAACTGATGGTACGCTTTCCAGACCGCAGGGTGTTTGTCATAAATGGGAATGTGGACATTCGGAAGCGGCAAACGATTACGCAGGAGTTTGAGCAGTCTGGGGATGGAATTTTGCTCACCACACAACAAGCGTTGGCGGAGTCAATCAATATTCCGAATATCAACGTCTGTATCATGGAGAGCCTGCAATGGAATAGCCCAACCATGGCACAATTTTATGGACGGTTTCGGAGGTTTACGAGTAAGAAGCAGACGACCGTCCATTATTTAACGTATAAAGACAGCATTGAACAGAACCGAATGGCTCTGATTTTGAATAAGAAGCGAATGACGGAATTTTTGAAGTATGATACAGAGAACGAGGTTGACGTGTATAAGGAATACGGGCTGACTGAGTCACTCTTGACGGCCTGTATCCAGAAAGCCCAGGATAAAGATGGGAAGACGTTCTTGACCTGGGGACAACAAACAATCAATTGAGGTGTGACGTCAGGGCGGCGTCGGAGCGCGACGCCGCCCGGGCGTTTAAATTGAAATCGGCATAAAGATTATAGCAATGAAGTCCTCCTCCATTTTGATTGTTATGCCAAGATTCCTTGATTAATATTGTGGATGGAGAGAGGAGGAGGGGTGAACTTTATTTTAATGAAGGAAAGGAATGGCATAAGACGTATGAAGGTGCTTGTGTTAGAGCAAATGAAATGAAAAAAAAGAGAATCATTTCGTTGAATAAATCATTGGAAAAGTTTGAAGCAATGGTGTTCAATTAAATTGAGAGAGGTAAAAAGATGACAGAAATAGAGAAGGAGATTGTTGATTTGGCTGATGAAATTATTCATGAAATGGACAGTATTGTTCCATATACTGAACATGTTCGTCATGTAAAAAAAGATTCTGAGGCATATAACAGATTGATGATTTTGTATGGAGAGCAGCTTTATTCAAGTCTGTATCATTATGCAAGAGCATTAGCTGATATTAAAAATAAGTTTCAACCTCCAACATGGGAAAACCCAATTACTAATGCTTTATTGTTACATCAACAACAAGAAGAGAAATTGCATGAATAGAACAGTTATGATGCAAAAAGTAAGAGATGCCGACAATTTCGTGGTATTATTCAAAGGCATTAATGGCGTACAAATCAGCAAAAATCATAGACGTAGAGATGGGTTCAGCCTCACAGAAAGACTGAACCCCATACCGATTCAGTTGTGTTCATACGAACACAACTGAATCGGTATATGCCTCTAAATCGCGCGGTTTGTCGATTGATGCCATAACTCTTTTTCCTTTTTAATGTTGCGCCATTTGGACTCGAACCAAAACCGAGACCTCCTCACTCTCGGAAAGTCCCGTGTTCCTGACCACTGCACCTGCTGTGGGTTAAGCGCAAAACTCTGTGATTAGTACTGCTGACATGAAGTTCAGCCGAGAGTGACCGCCAAACAGGACTACATTTCATCGACCAACGCTTTCAAAATACAGGGGCGAAAAGTGCCTCATGTACAGCCACGCCTCGTCTAAGGCGTGATCTTAGGGTACTCTTACTCACCACTGACCATCTCATCAGTTCTGAGATGGGCATGACGCGTCCCCTATAACGAAAATAGAGAGTGCGCCGACTCGCCCTATGCGCCGGGGCGTTGTTTCCGCCCCTCTTCCCGATTTCAATTCCCCATGAAACGAGCCACATCTTAACTGATGTGTGCGAAACTCCGAAGACCTCAGCCGTCTTGCGGAGCGATCCGCTTTCTGCATATTTTTTGCAGATTAAATTCTGGGTCTCACCGGCGGTCAGCTCCTGCCCAACCACTGATGAGATGTACCTAATCGTGTGGGTGGAGATCATACGATGTCACCTATCATAGGGGTGAGCGTATCCCGTGCCACCGGATCTGTAATTGGGGTGAGTGAAAGCCTCCTGTCTGTTTCATTTTCAATTTTTAGAGCAGTCTCTTCCTTTAACACATAATCAATAAACTGCTCTCTGCCAAGTCCATAAATATCCAGGAGTTTGTAGAGATTTCGATCCCCAAACCCTCTCACGCCGTTTTCAACTTGTGAAAGATGCGAACGATGTATTCCGGTAAGATTACAGACGTGCGTTTGCGTCATCTTGTGATGCTTACGATGCCGCCTTAATACCCGCCCAATTGCATGTTTATTTAAAAGCATATTTTTACCACCTCTCTTTTAGATATATAATTCATCTTTCGACGCTAATTTCGTCAAGGTCGTCTTTAAATCCGTACTTCCGGATTAACCCTAACAGCTTTTCATCGCATCCGTCTCCGTATATTTCGGCATTTAATGGATGTGGTTTTAAGTCCCGAACTTGTCTTTTCATGTAGGATACGCTCCTTGCGAAACTGTGATACACAGCTTCATTTTGGTAGTTTTAAATAAAGATCAATTATCTGGTAAAAAGATAGGCAGATCACCCTGTAAAGTCAAGAAAAAAGTGAAACGAAAGTCATTATTACACTTTTTAGTAAATTTAAACTTGACAAAATCCATACGAGAACCAATACTATATCCAGAATAGGAAATAAGGTTTTAGCAAAATTTCACTTTTGAATCCAGGAGCAGGACATGAACACTCTGCAACACGCCACAGCACAGCAACCGATCACCAGAGCCAATCATAGTGTATCCGAAGGGTCAACCGCATCGCATGGCTGTCAGCGGATCACGAGCATGACCTACTCTTCTGGGAACAACCGACGCGGCACAGGCCGGAGCCAGACCCGCCGCACTCGTAAGACCGCCTCCGTCTCTCACGAACGTAAGCTCGAAGCCTACCAGAACGCCATTCATGTGTTTAGGGCGCGTTTACAGGAGGCCAGCGAGCAAGGGAGCGAGGCATCGGTGCAATATTACACCGGGCAGATTCAGAAATATGAAGAATTAGTTGGGATGAGCGCGGAGTAGCCTGCCGGGAGGTGGTTCAGACCTCCCAACAGGAAACAAGGAGAAAATCATGAAGCTGAGATCTCTCTTGTAATCTATGTCATGCGTTTCAAAAAGTCAAATGAATGCACCACAAATTATTCAGAATCAGAATTATTATACAGCCGCCTTACAATTTCATGCCGATGCGGTACGGTGGGAACGATATCTCACCGAAAATAAACACACAATAGGCATGGGGGCCAGACAAGAATTTATGACGCAAAAAACCATTGCTGAGAAAAGGCGCGACCTGGAAAAGCTGATCGTCTCCAACATGCCACACTTTGTGGACACCTGGGAGCGCACGTATGACAAAACCAGCGTGAACCAGTGTAAACTCGTCGTGACGCGACCAGATGGGATGACGATAGATGAGTTTGATTCGCAGGTTGAAGACCTGCTCACCGCCATCGAAGTTATCACTGAAACCGAACTCAAGGAAGTTCGGTACGCTGAAAGTCAGTCAATCTGGACAGTCACCTTTCACGCAGAGTTTAAAATACACACCATTCGTTTTACACGCAACGTCGTTCCCATCCCGAAAGACAGAATTCTTGAAGAACAATACATCATGAAAAATGGCAAGGTGGTCACGATGAAGACGATCCTGCCGGAACTGAGGGCGTCGTAATGATTAGTCAAGCATTTATCTTGGTCGTATTCATTTGTTTAGCACTATTGTGGGGGTGTACCCCGTTTTGACGTCAAGTATTATGTATGTTCGTTTCTGGTACACACCATTGTTTTCAGAATGCATCTTGGCGGGAATTCAGCAGGAACCCGCTGGGAGTGTGCTGCACTATGAATTTTCTGACGCATTGTGGGATGGATTGCAGCACCGCCTGCATGAGCGCGTCGGAACTGGAATCTTATTGAAACCGCGCACGTCTCGCACGGTGTTTGAGGTATTTCTGGCGGACGTGCGAATGTTATCACGAGCACGTGCACCTCGTGATCTGATTCATCGGGCAGTTGATGATATGATAGATCGCTGGAATTACAGGAGTCTGGCGGGGCGGTTGGCAACACCACCGTCTCGTCGGGAAAAACATCATGAAACAGACAAAACGAATTGTGAGTATTCAGAAGACGGGGCCTGAATTTAGCAATCGCTTCACGCCGGATGAAACGGCGAAGAGCGAGTTTTGGTTCAAGCAGCAGGTTGTCGTGTTACTGAAAGATATTAAACAGGAAACAGACAGTCCAGCAAATTGAGGTGAGAGTATGTGTAATGAATTCTTTGAACATTTTGAACATCCGGTCAACCCGGAATATATTGCAGAGCCGTTATGGCAACCGCCGATCCCGGTAAGCTGTTTCACAATTCCTGGGATGCGTGTTTATGCGTGGCTTGAAGCTGGTGAATTTCGCTTCGGCCCCGGTATTACAGGATGTTTTTCGACGACCTGCGACCGTTCCTGGCTCGTCGAATGGGTGAAACGAGTCGGGAGGGAAGAGGCTGAAAAGACGCTCGCTGAGAAAATGCCATACGGAACACTTTTACACGGCGAACGCGCCAAGTATGACCGGGATCGCGTGTACAATCTGGATAAATGTCTCGAAGCCGTCACGATGTTCCAGATGACGCACGATGTCCCTGAATGGGTGAATCCGCGTCGGTGGGCGCAGGATTTGAGACAGGACATGTTAGCTTATCAACTCTGGTTCCAACGTGTACAGTTTGAGCCGTTGGCTGTTGAAATCCCATTGCGTTCAAAAAAGTATGGGGTTGCGACTCGAATTGACGCCTTTGGCATGATCACGATAGGCTCAGAAGGCTATTACCTGTCAGGGAAGAAGCAGGGACAGCCGAAAGGCGACCTGCTCAGGAAATACGCGATCATTGATACGAAGAGCAGCCGAAAAAACTATTCTTCGAACGAACACGCGATGCAGGTGTTATTTGGCGAACATTTAATCAAGGAGAATTTCCCATACACGCAAGAGGAAGAAATTCTCTTATTCAATTGGTCGCCTAAAGATTGGACGGCCAACCCGGATTATACATTTAAACAGCATTACAAGAAGTCGGAGGCAAAAGCATTGGCGTGGGAAGAGCTTGAAATGTGCATTGCTCTGACGAAGCTTCGCACGAAGTACACCAAAGGGCAGCTTGTCATCTCTGGCGAGATGACCCCTGGAACAGATGTGACCACGTTGTATCAAAAGAGATCCTATCTCGATATGATTCGGGATGAACTGTTGGCAGACCTGCCGGAAGAATTACGCGGCTGTGTCGCATAAGGAGGAAAACAATATGCCTATTCGAGGAGTTACAGACCAACAAAGCAGACACCCACAGTTTCCGACACTCGGGAAACTTAGAAAGGGTGGAGCCAAGAAAAAAGTATGGAGTAAGAAATATAATAAAGACATCGAAGGATATGGAGATGACCTTGAGTTCTTTCGTTTCCAATCTGAATCTAATGACGTTGAAGGCGCGTTTCGTGATATTTACGGAAATGAACCAGTATATTTGCAAGTTTATTTGCCATATCCTGACCCTGATAGAAATTTCGAGACGTGGAAAGAACAGTGGGCAAGCGGGCGAGTGTTGAAGCATCGGTGTGATGGGGTAAAGATCACACGCGAATATAAAGGGGGAAAGTATATTGACTATGACCGTTTAGGGACGCCATACGAGCGGCGTCCGGATTGTACCGGCGGGTGTAAAGAGGTAGGACGCCTCACGTTGATTCTTCCTGACCTCTGGAAACAGGGGTTTCTCGGCTATGTCACGATGGAAACGCACAGCTTGCATGACTTGATCAATATCATGAATAGCTTGCAAGAAGCATACGATAAGCGGACAGAAGCCGGGCTTGATCTCCGTGCCATGAAGTTTACTCTCGGTAGAGTCAAGAAAACGATCTCAACACCGTTAGATGGGAAACGGGTTGAAACACAGAAGAATCTTGTCCAAATCAGGCCGTCTGTCGATTGGGCGCGGTTACAGATTGAAACAAGCCAACAGGCAGAACGTTTGGCATTGCAAGGAATCTCTGGAGACTCTGTTCATCAAGATACCATCATTTCTGATCCGGTTGAGGTTGGACATGAGGAGGTATCACTGATAAAGGAAGGCGAAGCCCGCGCCATTCTCGTCGGGCAAGGCGATGAAGCCTGCCAACGTATTCGGGATATGACAGAGGACAGCACTATTCTCAACGCACTTACTGCTTGGGAAAAAGGCAAGCACGGGTGGGAAATGACGAAGCTTGACCAAATGGTGAATAAGCTCCTGGCGAAGGAGCAGGATTTGCTCAACCCGAAACCAGTTGAAACGCCACAATCAGAAAACATCGCAGTTGAGTGCGAACACGTCGAAACCACTCCGTCCTTTGACGAGATGATGAAGATGATTCGGAATCAGGGCGACGCTGTTCAAATCACGAAAGCCGAAAAGGCGCTGAATGGCGCAGAAGTGGATGACTCCGAACTCGCAAGAATCTATCGTGAGGTCACGGCATGACCGCCGTCGAACAATATATTTTAACTCAGGATCTCGCTCAGGCCGTCCGACGACTGGCCTGGGCGAAACAGCATGATTCTCAATTGCTGCGAATGCTCTACGAACAGCATATCGCGGCGATTGAGAAGACATTGGAACAAGGGAATCATGAGGAAGAAGATTATCGAAGAGGTACAGGCGATTATCAATTCGCCTGAGAATTATTGGAAGAGGCTGACGGCGTTACGCGCTGTCACCGTCTCGAATCGTCCTGGAGCCGATGAGGCGCGTGAGTTGATTCGTGCGTTCGTGTCCATGACAGAACGCCATGAAACCGTCTCCGAGACGGCATGGCAGTATATGAAGACGGCATTGGTTCATCCATTTTGGAGAACGATACGAACACGACATAACGGGCTACGAGAATATTACCTGGAAGAGCATGAAGGAATGCAATGCTCACTTGAGGGGCATTCCCCACGAGGGATGACGATTCAGGCGGCGCGAACGCCATCAAAACGTCGTCTGGACTATCTCAGGAGGACGTGTTCAGATGTATTTGCCGGGGGGCATGACTACCGTGGGGGTCTGTTCTCAAACCTATTCGGAACACGGGTGTGGGAACGTGACCATGCCCCGTGGCGAGATTCATATAAGTCGGAGTGGATGGAGCTTATCAAGGACTTCCAGTCTGAATATCAGGCATGGAAACGCGACACGTTCCC
>Ga0307992_1001844_pt1 | contig 12355 bp, 11 predicted proteins | sample EllFjometagen133_FD_203162 | JGI IMG/M metagenome (GOLD analysis project Ga0307992, IMG submission 203162) | Marine microbial communities from Ellis Fjord, Antarctic Ocean - #133 | ecosystem: Environmental > Aquatic > Marine > Unclassified | place: Southern Ocean | collected 2014-10-08
GCGATTGGCGCAGAGTTCCCAGACGTCAGCCGCGTCTTCCAAAACGCAGAGCAGGGGCACCTGCACGACGTACACGACAGTGGGCGCGTTGCCGAGGCAGCCAAAGCATTGCGCGCTATCGGGAAGGACGCGAGGCACAAAGTGCTACGCGCAACGTATGAGCGGAAAGACGGGACGGCCTATCTCGCGGCGCATTTCCCGGGCACGGAGGGCCTGCCCGGCGATGGCCATGTGCGCATCCCCATCGGGAAAACCGAGCACCCCGACGGCGATGCCTTCCACGTCAACGCGGGCTACCTCCACGCCGCCATGAAGGGAGCGAAGGGCAACGTCCGCATTTCGCATATGCCAGGAACCCACCGCCCGCTGAACGTCCAACGTGAAGATGGCGAGCGTCACGTCATCATGCCGATGCGAGGCTGAGTGACCGAGCGTCCCCCCGCGCCAATCGTGTGCCCGCACTGCGGAGCCCGCCTTTCGACGGAGAGCGACGGCAAGGTACGTCTCCGGGTGCGCCTTGTCGCGTTCCGCCCCGACGGCACAGCGGAGACCCCTTGCCCGAAGTGTAAGCGCACGGTGCGGCTCCCGCTGGTCCTGCCCCCGGTGCATCGCCCCCGGCCGCCGAGGGGCCAGGGGCTTCCGCGAGGGCGGATTGTTCTTACGCTCCCAGGGAAGGCAGAACCATGAGCCTCAAGAAGATGTACCTGATCGAATTCGCGGTTCTCCTCGTTCTCGGCCTCGGGGCGCTGGCGTGGCACACGAAGCCCTGGCAGGACCCGTGCGAGGAGTTGAACGAGGTCTGCGCGCGGGTTAACGCGGGGAAAATCACCGCGGGCGGGGCGGACACGGCCCTCGTCTGCTATCGCGTGACCTGGCACGAGATGATGACCCGCGAGCTGCTGACCCCGGACATGTGCCGCGCTGCGCTGGCCGAGATGCCCTAGCCGTAGCTTGACACGCCGCGCGGGGCCGCCCTACCCTTCAACACAGACGCGATAGCGACCGGCACGAGGCCTGCCCCGCGAGGGACAAGAGGCGCCAGGGATTCACCCCTGCGTGCCGCTTGCCCAAGGAGCAGCCGGCCCGTGCCCCACGCAGCCCCCGCCAACGAAGCACACGAGATCATCCACGACTGGATGCCCTTCGACGTGTTCTACAAGGCGGACGCGCCAAAGGGCCAGCGTCGCCGAATCAGGGGCATCATCTCAACGGCTCACCGCGACCTCCAGGGCGAGCGGGTGGACCAAGACGGCATGGACCTGACCGCTATCCGCGAAGGCCGCGGGTGGTTCAACGACAACCACGAACGGCGCACGGGCTACGAGCTCGGCGTTCCAACGCGGGTTTGGCGCACGGATGTTAGGGACGCCACGGGCAAGACGACGCCCGCCACGGGCGTTGAGGGCTACCTGCTCGACACTCCCGACGCACAACGCGTCTGGAGCACAGCAAAGGCCCTCCAGGGCACCGGACGCAGCCTCGGATTCAGCGTAGAGGGCGCAATCCTTGAGCGTGACCCGCTCGACAGGAGCGTGATCAACCGCTCAGTCGTGCGCCAAATTGCGATCACCCGCTGCCCCGTCAACCCGCACACGCGCCTCGACTTGGCCAAAGCCGCCAATCTCACGGAGCACATGCGCAAGGCCGTTACGGTCGGCGCGCAGTTCCCAGGTGCTAGCGGTCAACCTGGGCAGATGGGCGCCCTCGTTCCACAGAGCCTCGACGGAGCCCGGCGCAGACGCCAAAACCCAGACAGCATCCAGATTTTCGGCGGCGTCGGGTTCGATTGGGACGAGTTCAATCGCTCATGGTCGAGTAGCGCCGCCCTCGACGCCGCCCGACCGAAGCTCACTAAGGCATTGGCCGCCGCATACGTGCGGCTTCGCCGACCAGGGGCAACGGATGCGCAAGTTCGCGCCGTTCTCAGGGCGGCACAGCGAGGTACCCCATGAGTCAGCAAGTGCTCCCGTACCTGGCGAAGATGGCGAAGGGCGGCGATGCCGATGCCCTCGCGGTGCTTCGCAAGATGCGCGACGACGGAGACGACGACGCCGCCCAGACCCTCGACGACTTGGGTGACGGCAACGGCGCAAGCCCAGACGATCCGATCGAAAAGGCCGAGGGCGCGGCCGTCGGCGATCTCTTCGACGTTGGATATCTGGACGCCGCGCTCGCAACCGCAGAGCCGTTCGCGAAGTCCGAGGATGCGCCGGACCCGCCCCCCGCGGTCGACGCCATTAGCGCTCAACCAGAGGTGCAGGCCGCCATGCAGATGGACGCAGGAGACTTCGTGCAGGCCCTCGTCAAGGGCATCGAGGCCCAACTCGACCAGCTCGGCAACACCGCGCTCTGGGGCGCGACCGGCACCGAGGCCTTGGCCAAGGCGCAGATCGCTCTCGGCGAGAGCTTCCACGCCATGGCAGGAGAGCACGCGAAGCTCAACGATCGGCTGGCGGGCATCGAGACCATGCTGAACGGCCGCGGCGCTGGAGTGCAAGGCGCATCCACCGCAACCGGCATGGCGACCCGCGCCGCAGCCCCCCTGGCCAAGGCGTTCGACGGCGGCGGCAAGTCCCCTGCCACCGAGCATGCGGAACTTCGCAAGTCCCTGCGCGCCAGGCGCGACGCGGAGATGGACCCCGCTCGCTCCAATGCGATTCGGAGCGCGCTGGAGGACCTCTCGGTCGGCCAGCTCGATTCGGCTCGCGCCATCATGGCTGCTGGCTGACAGACGAACCCCAGCGCCCGAGGGCGCGAGAAGGAGAGACTCATGCAAGGACAAACCCCCTCGGGCCTCTTCGGCGGTGCCGCCGAAGTGTCCGCACAGGGCGTTGCCGGGGCTATGGGCTTCGACAGCGTGGACGATCTGCTGAAGGCCATGTCCGTTGGCAGCACGTTCCCGGCCGGCATCGGGGCGATGACCCCCGGCGCGCTCATGGCGACGGTTCCGCAGGATCTCGACGACGTGCTGCACAACGCGGCCTTCGACGAGACCGCGGTGATCCTGTGGAACAAGCTCGCGAAGGACAAGGTGTTCAGCACCGTCCACCAGTACGTTCGGAAGCAGTCGCCCGGCTCCGCAGGCCGGCGCTTCCTGTTCCACCCAGAGGGCGGGCTCCCGGTCGAGTCGGACACGACCTACAGCCTCGAGCAGCTCGCGATGCGCTACTTGGGCGCGGTCCGGCGGCTGCCCATTCAGGCCCGGCTCGTCACGAGCATCGCGGGGAACACCGTCAAGGCCCAGAACCGCGACGGCGCGCTCGAGATCCTGTCGGCTCTCGAGTACCACCTGTTCTACGGAAATCCGCTCTCCAACCCCTTCGCCTTCGAGGGCCTGCACCGCGCCATGCACCGCGAGGGCATCATCCTCGACGCGAACGGCGCGCTCCCCACCGAGGCCATCATCGACGAGGCCATGGAGCTCGTGACGGAGCGGCCCAACTGGGGCAAGCCCACGGACATGTTCTGCAGCCCCCGCATGCACAAGACGCTGCGGCAGCTCTACGCCGCCCGCATGCGCTCCATGATGGGCGCGCAGTTCCATCCGAACTACACCCTGCGTGAGATGACCTTCGATCACTGCATCGGCGACGAGAAGGTCGGCATCGTCAAGCATCCTTTGGCCCTCGGCGAAAAGGATGTCTGTGTCGAGCTCGGCATGGGTACCGATCCATCGAAGCGCCCCGTGGCGCCGATCATCTTCCAGCAGCCCGCCGCAGCCGCCAACCCGGCTTCGCTCTTCGTGGCAGCCGGCCCGAAGATCGGCGGCACGTTCATCTACCGCATCGTGGCGATGAACGAATCGGGCTGGTCCACGCCGGTTACCACCAACGCGGTCGTGACGGCGGCTGGCGACGCGAACACCCTGATCGTGACCGACGCCGCAGTGCCCGGCTCGACGCAGCGCGCCACCGGCTACATCATCTACCGCACGCTGCCCGGCGCGGTAGGCCCCTCGGCCACGCAGATCCGAGAGGTCGCGGCCACCGCTGGCGGTGGCAACACCACCTTCGTAGACCTGAACCAGGACCTGCCCGGCACCAGCGACATCTTCATCATCAGCAACCGGCAGCAGAGCCTGGGCTGGAAGCAGCTCTTGCCCTTCTTCAACTTCCCGCTCGGCAACCTCGACACCAGCTATCGCTGGGCGCTGCTGCTCTTCGGCGCGCTCCAGGTGTCGCTGCCTCGTCACCACGCGCTGATCAAGAACGTGGCCGTGGACACGACGCTGGACCGCCAGCTCGCCGAGGCCCCGCAGGACGGACCGCAGCAGGGCATCTAAGCCTGCTTGACCTAGCGAGGCGGGGGCGCCCGGCTCCCCCTCGCCGAAGGCCTCCACATGTCGGACACGTACACGGCCAGGCACATCAATGTTCGTGGCCTCGTGCGCTGCAACCACCCGGAGCTTGGCGTGCGCGTGTTCGACGTGCCCGCCGACGGTGCTCTCCGGGGGCTGGCCGAGCCGTGGGGGCTCTACTTCGATGCCGTCGCGGATTGGGACGTGGCCAAGGACGAGGCGGCGCCCGCAGAGAAGAAGCAAAACGGCCGGAGGAAGCCCACGAAACGTGGCGCAACTCCGCGGACACCACGAAAGAGGGCGGCCCCGCGGGGGAAGCCCACCGAGGAGTAGCCGATGGCCGTCACCCTTCACCAGCTTCTTGCCTTGCTCCCGCGAGCAGGACACGCGCTTGGGCGGCTGGAAATCCAGCGCTCGTTTTCGCGCTGGTCCAATGCCCTACACGTCGTTCAGGCCCCTGGGCACCCCGTCTACGACGCGCACGACGCAGCCCTAGAGCTTGCGCGCACCAACGTGCTGCCAGCCGGCGGAGGTGCGCTTCTCCCCTCCCTAGTAGACCAGGTGGCCGGGCTGCCAATAGCTCCCACAGCTACAGACGCGGGCCTCGACACGGCTGCATTCGGCTCTGTTCGCTACCTGTGGCGGAACACGACGGGCGTAGCGCCAGCGACTCTATCCTTCAGGGTGTGGGTCCACGCTGGCCTCACGCTGGGGTGGGTCCGGCTTGGCGACAACGCTCTGGTAATGCCCAACGTAGAGCAGCGCCTCGATACCGTAGGCTACCGTCGCATCTACTTCGAGGTGACAGCGGCAGCAGGCGGTACCCTGAATTCTACAATCTACGTCGGAGGGGAGGCGTGACGGAGTGCGCAGACGGAACCCAACGGCCGGTAACGCGCACTTCGAGCACCTGACCGTCCATCGGTTTGACGCTGGCGTGGACAGCGCTGGCGCCCAAGACGACAACTCCGAGCATACCCTCCACGGCCACACCACGCTCTCGGGCGCGGACGACACCGTGGTCCTGACGGTAGAGCAGCACGCCTACTTCGGGGCCCTCCTCAGCACGAGTCGCCTCCGCGTTGGCCTCACGACCGCGCCAGACCCATACGCAAGCGTCTACGACGATCCGGCCTACAGCACGCCAGAGGAATATGAGCCGTATCCTGCGGTCGATGAGGCAGGAGGCTTCACGGTGCCGGAGCGCACGGGCCTTACCGTAGACGAGGCTGGGGACCTGCGAACCACCGGGTTCGTCGAGGCAAAGAACACGGTGAAGCCGCTGATCCTTCGGGCCCCGACTGGCCTGTACTACTCGTTTGCGATTGACGCAGCGGGAACCCTTGCAACCGTTGGCGTCCTAGTTGGCCCAACGCCCCCATAGGAGAAGAGCATGGCCAAGTGCTATATGATCGCCCGATCCGTGACCACAAGCCTCACGCGCGATTCGCTGCTATCCACCCTGAACACGCTTGCGGCGGCGATCCGCGACGAGTTCAAACCAGACGGCAATACGGATCTCTCCGCATCGTATGATCTCAGCGTTTCCAGGGCCTGGGTCCAGTGGGACAACGCCGATTTCGAGGTTGTGATCGAGTTCGACAGCATATCAGCGATTCTGAACACAGAAGGTCTCGGGTTCTTGAGGGGCTCGATTGAGACGGGCCTGAAAAACCAGTCCAGCATCAGCGCGGCCCCCGCGGCATCGGTCACGGTCATCGAACAATCGACAGCCGCGGCAGTCTGAGCCTAGTAGGCCCAACGCCCCCATAGGAGCCGCCATGCGCGTATTCGTCATCGCACGCAAAATAACGACCACGATCACCCGAGCCGATGGCGTCGCGGCGCTGAACACGCTTGATACGGCGCTTACAACCGAATTCAGCGATGGCGGCGACCACGGCGTAGGCGCAACGACGGTCTACACGCAGTGGGAGGCGAAGGACTCCGACGACTATCTATCGGCGGTTGTCGTCTGCGCTCAGACCGATGTCCCGACCGTCATTGCGACGTTCCGCGGGACCATTCAAGCGGGCCTTGAGGCTCAGGCGACAATCTCTGCGGTAGCTCTTACAGACATCGCCTTCCTCGCACAGTCCGACACCGACGAAATGAACCATGAGTTCCTCGCCGGGCTCCTCGGAGGCGCGAGCAGCGATCACCAGCACTTGACCACGGCCGCGTTGGCAAGCGTCTCGGCTCTCGGCTCGGCCTCGGCGCTCACTGCCGGGACCGGCGTTGGCGAGGTGCCCGTCGTGACGAACGCAGGCGCTCACGGGGTGGCCGTGCGCCACATGGGGCCCGGTCCTGCTGTATACGTCGGCAAGGCCGACCCACACGCGAGCTACGGTGCAGTCCACACCGACGGCAATTTTGTTTACCTCGGGTGCTCCGGTGGCCTTCTCTCTTACAGCTACACTCCGGCTGGGGCTCTGTCCCTCCTGGACACTGAGGTCGCGCCCGGAATCGTGACAAGCATCACGAGTGCAGGGGAATATATCGTCGCCGGGGATAGTGCTGGGGACATTTGGGTTTTCACAGTTGACGCCGCGGGCGCTCTGACGCAGGTCGGTGGCGCCACGGGCGGGGCCGGGGTGGTCGAAGGCCTGTGTTGGGATGGTAAGCACCTCTTCGCGGCCAGGATGGCCACCGGGGTTATCAGCTACACGCTGAGCGAGGCCGGAGCGCTGGCTGTCGTGGACACGTACAACCCGGCTGGCAACTGCTACGACGTGCTCATGCTCGAAAACGGAGTGCTCTGCATCGCTGGGGACACCGGTGGCATGTACACCGTGACTGTTTCCGAGGTCGGCGTGATGACGGCTGCCGACTCGGATAGTTTCGGCGCCAACAGCGCCCGCGGGCTCGCGACAGACGGCACGTTCGTCTACATGGCCTACGCCCTCGCTGGTGTGGGCAGCTATTCGATCACCGCTGCCGGCGCAATTACCCGCCACGCCCTCGACAACCCGGGCAAGCCTACCTGCGTCTGCTCGGATGGTCGTCGAATCTGGGTCGGTTCAAATGCAGGCGGCGTGGCCGTGTACGATGTGAATGCCGATGGCACGCTGATCCAAGGTCCGATCGACGCAACCGAGAACTTCGTTGACGCCGTGGCTTCGTGTGGCATTCTGCTTTTCGCGGCGTCAACGAACGGGCTCTGCGTCTACCGCGCAGGCCCCGGCTACTACGCAGAGGAGCACCTGACCGGCGAATTCTGGACCGACGGGCGGCCAATCTACCGCCAGATCGCCTATTTCGGCGCTGGCCCCAACGCTGGCGCGGTGTCGGTGGCCGTAGATCACGGTGCGACCTTCCACGAGGTGATCGCGTGCACGCTCTGCGCCGACGACGGCGGTGGGGCAGGGGCCCGGCTCGTGCGCGCTGACGGGTTCGCCGACATCGACAGCTACGTGAACGCTGGAGACGGAAAGCTCTACCTGGAGGCGCCTGGCAACCACGCAGGCGACGCGTTCTCCGTAATCCTGGAATACACGCTGGACTAGGGGGATACGATGGCTGCGACTCTTGGTTCTGCTGCTCTCGCTGACACGGGCGCGGCTGTTGGCGATGTGCCGGTGCTGGTGGACGTTGGTGGCGTTGTCGGGCTTCGCGCTGTAAGTGCCGGTCCCGCGACGCCGGCGGGTGCGCTGATTGACTTCAATCCGCACGCCGACTGGACTGAGGACCAGGGCTCCGGGGGGGCTGATCTACGTCCCATCCGGCGGGGTGGGCATAAGGCGCCACGCATCGAAGTCGGTGGTGCATCTGGGTGGAACCGACTACATCCTGTCCTCGCCGAGCCCGCCGAAGGCGGCCTCGTTCACGGTAATGGCCGCAGCCAAGCTCGACGCTCTGGGGGCGGACCGCTACATATGCGGCGCTGCGAGCGCCACCGGGATATCGCCGTTGTCGTGGATGTCGATCCGCGTCTACAGCGACAACAAAATCATGTACGTGTTCGGTGACGGCACCGATTCGTCTTACGGCGCCGCAACCAACACCAAGAGGTGGCTCGGTTCTGTGGCCCGCGTGTGGGCCTGGGACTCGGCCCTCGATTCTGTGGCCCGTGCTGCGTATGAGGCGCTACTCATCGCTGCATACGCAGTATAGGAGGCTGCCGTGGAGTGGAAGGCCCGAGCTGGAGGAACTGCCGAGGTGGCCTGGGGGGCGCGTCCCGATGCTCGGAGGCGCGGTTAGTCAATGCAGGTGCTCTACCTCACGCCGCGCTATCTGCCGCAGCTATCGGGCGCCGAGCACGCTGCGCATGGGTTCGCTTCTGGCCTAGTAGCCGCAGGGCACGAGGTCGTGGTCGTCACCTCGACCGAGGGCCCCAAGGGACAGCGGACAGGGCGGACGCTAGACGGCGTGCGCGTTCTCCACGCGCGGATGGAGCCTGACGTTGGACGGCTGATTGCGAAGCACAAGCCCGACGTAGTTCTGGCCCAGCTTTCATGGATTGCCAAGGTCGCGGAGTGGCGGCGCGCGGTTTCGACCGGGCCTCCGATTGTCGGGCTGCTCCACGCTGCGGGTGAGGCTGCCCGGCTTACCAAGAACGGCCACCACCTAGACATCGACTTGCTGGTCTTCCCCACGCGAGCTGCGGCAAGCGAAGCTCCGCGAGGGGCCCGAGTCGCGGTTGTTCCTCCTCCAATCGACCCGGAGCGAGTAGTCCCCAACGTGCGGGATGGTGGCTCGGTCGCCATGGTCAACGTCTCGGCGAGGAAGGGCGCTAGCGTGCTCTGGTGGCTCGCCGAGCGTCACCCTGAGCGGAAGTTCCTGGCGGTCAAGGGCGGGCACAGCAAGCAGGACGTTCGCGACGCGGCCAATGTTGATGTGCTTGGTCCGGTCTTCGGTCCGGTCTTCGGCATGCGCGACATCTATCGCCGGACACGGGTTTTGCTTATGCCGACCCGAGCCGAGACTTTCGGTCTGGTAGGCGTCGAAGCGCAAATGTGCGGAATCCCCGTGATTTGCTCTGACCTGCCCGCGCTGCGGGAGGCTCTCGGCGATGGCGCGGTTTACGTTTCGCGCGGCGACACGACCAGGTGGAGCGAGGCGCTTGAGTCTCTGGATGCCGAAGAGGACTATGAAGCAGCGTCCGCGCGGTCGCTAGCCAACGCAGCTCGTTACGATACGGTCGCCTCGGTGTCGGCGCTCGAAGCCGCGATAGCCGGCATCGGAGAAGACCTGCCCACGCCAGCCGAGAGCCGATGCCCGGCGCCGCAAGATGCCAAGACCGTTGGCGTCTCGGACGAGCCAATCGTCTGCTCGCTCGGCGGCCCTGGCCAATCCGGGTATGCTGCTGCTCTGGTTTCCGAGCTGGGCTTTCGCTCGGTTCCACTGGACGAAGTCGAGCCCTACTTGGCCGCCGGAAGGCCGGTCCTGGTCAACGGTTGGTGGCCCGAGTTCGCGCCGTTCGTGCAGCGCTACCACGGCTTGTTCCATGTGGTGTGGCACTCCGGCTGGGCTGGAAGTGACCTCATGGGCGAGGCTGGTTCGCTCGATACGGTGTTCCAGCTTTTCCGCGATGGCGCAATCCACCTGCATTGGCTGGAGCGGCGAGACGTGGTGCCGCCGGGCGTTTCGCACCTCACCCCGATATGGTCTCCCTCGGGGCTTGATCGGATGCTCTCTGAGCGGCCCGAGAAGCGCCCTGGTGCCGTCCTTGCGGGTGTGCATGGCCAGTACCCAACCGCGCCGAAGAACATCCTCGCGACCGTTCAGGGCGCTGCTGCGTCGGGCGGGGAAGTGCACGTCGGCCAGTCGTCGCTAACAGGACGCTCCGGGCAACTGCTAGCAGCGGCGTTGAAGGGCAAGCCTCATGTGGTGCACCAGACGTTGCCTCGCCCCGAGATGCTGCGCCTGATCGCATCGATGGAGGTGGTGGTCCACCCGTCGTTCAGCGAAACATGGCCGGTGCTGGTGCTCGAGGCGGTCACCCTGGGAACCCCCGTGGTGACCTCGGACGCCACGGCGTGGGTCTGCGACATGGACCCCGAGATTGCTGCTCTGTGCGTGGTGCGTCCAGCGACGGCAACGGGGCAGATTGCGTCCTTGACGCGCCACCTCCTGGCATCATCCGAGGACCGGGCCCGAGTCCTGGCCGAGCAACAGCGCGTGCTCGCCGATCTGTGTCCCGAGCACATGGACGCAGCGGTTGACGAGTTCCGGGCTGCGGGGTTCAGCGTGACGCCGAGAAGCGAGCGCGTGGACGACTTGACGGTCTTTGTGCTGACCACGGGAGAGCCGTCAACGGACGAATGCCTGGCGCTCCTACGCGCTCAGGACATGGACTTCCGGCTGGACGTGATCGAGAACGTGGCCCCGATGAACGCGGCGTTTCAGGCCATGCTCGACCGATGCGAGACGCCATACTTCGTGCAGGTAGACGCGGATATGCTGCTTGCCCGGCAAGATGCAATCCGAGAGCTCTACGATGCGATCCGCGTCCAGCCGCCGAACGTCGCGCTCTACGTTGGGTGGCTGTGGGATTCCAGCTTCCCGTGGGATGATCGGACTAAGCCGGCCGGAAGACCAATCCAGGGCATCAAAATCTACAGACACGACATCTGCGCACGTTACCCATACGAGGAGAGCCTGTCGTGCGAGGTGACGCAACTCCAGCGCATGGAGGCCGAGGGCTTCGTTCACGTTTCAGCGCCTATCCTGAACGGCATAGACGGGTGCGTGGGCGTGCACCACGGCTGCCAAACCCCGCGGCTTGCCTATGCCCGGTGGTTCTCGCTCGCTCAGAAGCACGTCCGGCTGCGGTGGATGGGCTGGATTGCAGAGCACGCCCCGTATCTGAGCCGCCAGTTTCTCGACAATCCAAGTGCGATCAACCGCGCGGCCCTGCTTGGCGCGGCCGATGGCATGGTCAGCGAAGCAGAGGAGCGGGAGCGCGACTTCCGCGAGTCTCAAGATGGCTTCGATCGGCTGTGGGCGCTCTTTGGCGAAGGCGCCGACCCCGACGCCTATGTCGGCACCGCGGCCGAGATCATGTCCACGGCAAGAACCGACATCGAGACGCGCGTTGAGAACCTTCCTACCGTCGATGACCCGGTGTCCGCGACCCTCTATCTGACGAGTCGATGCACGAACAAGTGCACCTTCTGTGCTCGTCAGCTAACGGGGCGCGTGGACGGGGACGGCGGGTGGATCGCGCCTGGAGAAGACGCCGCACGGCCAGACATGGAGCCCGCGCTTGTCGAGAGCCTTCTGGCCACGTTCCCGACAATTCGCGGTGCGTGTCTGGCCGGATTCGGCGAACCTCTGCTGCACCCTGACCTGGGTGCCATAATCGACGTTCTACACGCTCACGACGTGGTGGCTGGGCTAATCACCAACGGCGCGCTCCTCACGAAGAGGGCGGCCGAGGTGGAGGCGTGGCCGTTGGCCTATCTCAGCGTGAGCCTCTACGGCACGACCGCGGCCGAGCACGCCGAGGTCACTCAGGCCGGCGGCTGGCCCTCTGTCGTCGAGGGCATCCAGCACTTCGCTCAGAACACGGAGACGCGGACCGGAATCTCTTGGGTAACCCACCGCGGCAACGTGGAGCGCGTGCCCGAGGTGCTCCGGCTCGCGGCCGAGTGGGGCGTGCAGTTCGTCCACCTTGTGAACCTGCTACCACACGGCGACCCAAACGATGCCTGGTTCGCGGCGAACGTGCTCACGGTTGGCAGCCCAGAGATGGCCCAGCTTGACGCCTTCCACGACTTGCCGGGGGCCGAGCTCGTGGAGGTTTGGCCCGTGCCGATTAGCCTCACCGAGCCGCCGCCTCGAAAGTGCCGCTCGCCGTTCACGACGCTGGGCGTCAACTCCTGGGGGCACACTTCGCTTTGCCAGCGCGTGGAGTCGCCGATTGTCTACCATGGCGATCACTTCCAGCTCGACGGGATGTGGCGCAACGATCCGAACACCAGGCTTCGCCAGGCCATGCGCGGGGATCTGCCGCTGCCTGCGAAGTGCGCTCGGTGCTTCGGATGCTGGAGCGGATGATGAACAAAAATGAAATTCGAGCGTACTTTGGAACGAATATAAACGTTCGCCCAGACC
>Ga0307992_1001846_pt1 | contig 12340 bp, 12 predicted proteins | sample EllFjometagen133_FD_203162 | JGI IMG/M metagenome (GOLD analysis project Ga0307992, IMG submission 203162) | Marine microbial communities from Ellis Fjord, Antarctic Ocean - #133 | ecosystem: Environmental > Aquatic > Marine > Unclassified | place: Southern Ocean | collected 2014-10-08
CCTGACTTCTTGAGTGAAAGTGGTTACAATACAGCGATATGACTGAGTATCAACCATCTCAAAAAATTTTACGTAAATATGCAGAAGTATTAATTAACTTTGCTCTTAATTCTGGAAAAGGAATCAAGCCGGGAGAAGTAATTAGACTAGTAGTCCCGGATGTTGCCAAACCATTGGCTCTAGAATTACAAAATGCTGTTTTAAAAGCTGGCGGTCATCCCATGTTACAGCTCATCCCAACTGAATTTGATAAAGATTTTTATACCTTAGCCAATGATGCTCAGTTAACTTTTTTTCCTGAGTCATATTTCAAAGAAAGAGTTAAATTAATCGATCACCAAGTTGGCATCATTGCTGATCCTAATCCGTTTGAGCTCAAAGATGTTAATCCACAAAAATTTATTAAGGCTCGCGATGCCAAAAAAGCCTATCTTGATTGGCTAGAAAATAAAGAAAATCAAAATCAATATACTTGGACGATGGGTTTATGGGGTGTACCAGCTAAAGCAAAAATTGTAGGTCTATCACTTGAACAATATTGGCAGCAAATTATTAAAGCTTGTTTCTTAGATAAGAATGATCCAATCGCGCAGTGGCAACGAATTTTTAAGATGCAAGAATCAATTAAAAAATCATTAAACAAAATGAGCATTGAGTGGCTGAATATCAAAGGACCAGATGTTGATCTTAAAGTAAAACTTGGAGCTAATCGAATTTGGAATGGAGGTAGCGGTCGTAATATTCCCAGTTTTGAATTTTTCACTTCTCCAGATTGGCGTAAAACAGAAGGCTGGATGAAATTTAATCAACCATTATACCGTTATGGCAATGTAATAAATAATATTTATTTAGAATTTAAAGATGGTCTAGTAACTAAAGCCAAAGCTAAAATTGGTAATAAATTTTTACAAGAAATACTGAAAAGTCCCAACGCTAATAAAATTGGCGAATATTCTTTAACTGATAAAAGAATGTCTCGTATCACTCATGTAATGGCAGAAACTTTATTTGATGAAAATATTGGTGGACCATACGGCAATACTCATATAGCAGTAGGTAGAGCTTATAAAGATTGCTATCGCGGTGACCCTGCCAGCGTGAGTAAAAAAGAATGGGAAAAAATGGGTTTTAATGATTCAGCTGAACACACAGATATTGTTTCTACAACCGATCGCACTGTCACTGCCTTCATGACTGGAGGTAGTCAAAAAATAATTTATGAAAAAGGACAATTTACATTTTATAAGGAATAAATGATTATACGATCTCAAACTGAACTAAACACTTATAAAAAAGCCACCAAGCTTTCAACTCAAATTTTATCGCAGCTGCGTGACGCCATTAAACCAGGAGTTTATCCAATTGAACTGGATAAACTAGCCGGTGATCTATGCAAAAAATACCAGGTCAGGCCATCTTTTAAAGGCGTAACTTTTGGCAATTTAACTTACAAATTCAATAGCTGTATTTCAATCAATAACGAAATTCTTCATGGAATTCCCAATAGCAAAAGAAAAATTCAAGAAGGTGATTTAGTTAAAATTGATTTTGGAATTATCTATCAAGGATTCTACACTGATCACTGTTTTACTGTTGGAGTAGGAAAAATTTCAAATGAAGACCAAAAATTATTAAAGATCGGTCGTAGGGCAGTTTTGAATGCTGCTAAATTAGCTAAGCCTGGTAATACAACCGGAAGTTTAGGTCATGCAATGCATAGCACAGCTTTTAAAGCTGGTTTTGATACTCTTAAACAATATATTGGCCATGGTATCGGGAGGAGTCTTCATGAAAATCCTGGAATACCTGCCTATGGTCAACCCAAATCTGGTCTAGAACTTAAAAAAAATATGATTATTTGTGTGGAATGCCAGGTTGTATCTGGAAATGATCAAATCTATGTAGAAAATAATGGCTGGACAGTGAAAACTATTGATGGTGGTAAGGGGGTAATGTTTGAATACATGGTCAGAGTTGATAAAAAACCAGAAATTTTAACCCAAACCCAAGACTGGCCATTAATAATATAAACCAAGTCAATCTACTTCAAAAATAAAATAATAATTTTACAGTTTTTTATTTTACCGCATTAATCCAGGAAGTGTATGATATTTAGAGATGAGAAAAAATCTTAAACAATTAATAATTCCTTTATTGTTAATTGGTTTAACTTTTCTCATAGTTAAACCTCTTTTTTCAAATCGTCTATTATATAGTGATGACGCTGAGCTACATGCGGCTCGAGTTGCTAACTATTACCTAGCGATAAAACAAGGTCAGATTCCACCTCGCTTTGCACCAAATTTAAATAGCGGTTATGGCTACCCGGTTTTAAATTTTGTTTATCCTTTGCCTTATATCATCAGTACATTTATCTACATGGCATTGCCAGTAACTATAGTCGTGTCTTTAAATTTAACCATTATTTTACTAATTGTTGTTGGTGTATTAGGAGTTTATTTTCTAGCTAGAAAATTCTCTCTATCTCAATGGGGATCTGCAATAACGGCTGGACTATACTTAACCACTCCCTATAGTTTAATCAATATTTACTCACGTACAGCCCTAGGCGAAATAGCCTTTTTTGCCATATTGCCCTGGGTAATGTGGGGGATAGAAAATTTGATCAAAAAAAAGAAAATTAATATTTTATTTTCTCTACTCTCAATTTTAAGTTTAGCCCTACTCTTAATTTCGCATCAACCTTCATTCATTATTACTGTTCCAATATTAATAATTTACTACTGGCTGCGAGTTAAAGATAAGAAACAGGTCATCATTTTAATTAAACGAATCATGCCCATTGGAATAATCTCTCTGTTGATAACAGCCTGGCATTGGCTCCCAGTACTATGGGAAAAACAGTATGTAATTTTAGACCGAACTGATACTATCACTAATTATTTAACTCAATTCCCTAAGCATTGGTCTTTCTTTTTTCATCAAATAACTAACCTAGATAGACTTAATACTTTTAAAACGGTGTCAGTTGGATATAGCACCTGGATTATTTTTTTAAGTAGCCTTTGGTTGATCATAAAGAAAAAAAATACTGATAAAAAAATTATTATTTATCTATTAGGAGTAATAATTTTTATCGCAATATTAATGATGCCATTCACCAAATCTGTCTGGTTAATCTCCGGCTTAGGAAATTATCTCCAATATCCTTGGAGATTATTATCATTGCTAACTTTATGCACTACTTTACTTTTTATCCACCTTTCACAAATAGAGTTATTTAGAAATAATCACTTGCTAACTGCTGCATTAATCGTAACCAGTGTGCTCTCAATAATCGTTTATGCCCATCCACGTGGATTTCAAAACTGGAGTGACTATGAGCTTTTTGAATATTTCAAAACCACTACTACTTTCAATGAATTTCAGCCGATCTGGGCAGCTGAATATACAAGACATTTTACAGAAGAAAAAATTTCTTTTAGAATTCCAAAACAAAAATTATATGATGATGAAATTTTGCAACCGGCTGATTATGCCAATCTAAAAATTCAAAATTGGAATGGGTCACAAATGTTATATGTGGTTGAGACCAGTAAATTAGTAGAAGTAATCCAAAAAACTTATTATTTCCCTGGCTGGGAACTGCTAGTTGATGGTCAATATCAAAAAATAAATTATGAAGATGAAGAATTTCCTGGTCATATTACTTATTATTTGAATCCGGGCCAACATCAAGTTAGAGTTCAATTCACTCAGAATACATCTGCTAGAAAAATTGGAAAGTATCTAGTTTTAATGGGAATTTTAGGATTAGGTTTTCATTGTTCATTAATTAAAAAATCTAAAATAAACTAGGCTGTCTTTTTTTATTTTTATTCCGTTGCCTCTTTTTAAAAGTTTTCTCAATTCTAGGATCAATAATTTTATTTAAATGACTTTGATCCAATACTGATAAAAATCTAGAAACCATTGCCTTTTGCCGCTGACGTTCCAAAGTATAGAATAAGAAAATTTCTTTTTTAGCCCTAGTTAGAGCTACATAAAACAATCGTTTTTCCTCTTCTAAATCAAAATCCTTATCTTTTTTAATTAACGGAATAATTCCATCTTCAAAACCACAAATATAAACATACTTGAACTCTAATCCTTTGGTTGCGTGCATAGTTAGTAGAGCGACTTTGTCAGCTCGTTCATCATAATAATCATGATTTTCTAGGTAGTCTAAATGTTGCAATGCTTTTTTTAGTCCATTTTTCTCTCTATCAAACTGAACTAAAAGTGATTGAAATTCTTTTAAATTTATTAGTTTGGCCGGTTTATTTTCAAAAATTTTTTCTAGCTGAAGTTGTTTGATAATATCAGCAATTATCTGGCTAACTTTTTTTTCATCAGTCAAAGGTCTCATCTGAAGCTCCTTGATAATCAATTGAATTTCTGGCTGAGCTAGAGGAGACTGTGCCCCAATCTTCTGAAATGGAATACCTGAATCAAAAAACTTTTGTTCTAAGATTCTTGAAAGATAGTGTGTCCTAAACATAACTGCAAAATCAGAAAAACGAGCTTGTTTATCTAAAGCATCTTGATGTTCCCTTTGTGCTGAAGAAAGTAAATCAGTGCCACCCACCTTAGCTTCAATTAAAGAAAGAATATAATCTGCTTCGGTGTATTCATTGAGAGTTTTTATCAAAGTAATTTTTCCAGAATTTTTTTGTTTAGATTTTAGGGCAAGAGAATTAGAAAATAAAGATTGGCTAGTTTCAATAATTTCCCAAGGATTACGATAATTATTCATCAAAATTATTTCCTGAGGCGAAAAATCTTGACGAAATATATCAAAAATTTTACTACTAGAACCACGGAATCCATAAATTGATTGAAAAGGATCGCCGACTACTGTTATTTTGGTTTTGGGTCTAACTAATAATTTTAATAATTGGTACTGAAGTTGATTGGTGTCTTGAAACTCATCGACTAAAATGTATTTAAAATTTAAAAGCGCTTTTGACTTTGACAACAACTCTTTAGCTTTAATTAATAAATCATCAAAATCTATTAAACTTTGATCAATTAAAGTTTGATTATATGCAGCCACGAATGTTTCCATCCAATCAGGAAATTTTTGTTTAACAGTTTGTTTTTTTAATGAAATTAATCTCAAAATTTCTTGAGCCTTTACTCCCAATAAAGATTTTAGTTGGAGCTGTTGTTTGAGCTGGCGGACAATTTCCAATTGTTTATCCTGATCAATTATCTCTAACTTTTGAGCAAGAAATGTAGATAACAGGTGATGAGCAAAAGCATGAAAGGTGCCAACGAAGGGTTGTTTTTTAGTTGCTAAACTTGATTGAGCAAGCCTCTCCCTCATTTCAGCAGCAGCTTTTTTAGTAAAAGTTAATGCCAGAATCTCAGTTGAACTAACATTTTTAGTTTGGATTAAATGAATAATTTTGTGAGTAATTACTCTGGTTTTTCCAGTCCCGGGACCAGCTATGATTAATAAATGGTGACTAGTTTCTACTACTGCTTGTGATTGTTCTAAGTTAAGCTGATCAATCATCTAAATTCCCAAGCCTAATTGTTGACCCTGATCTAACTCGCCAGGTTTAAAAAATTTTACTACTCCATAAACTCCATCATATCCTGGTTGAATAAATACATCTTTTTGACGCATCTTTTTAATTGCTAAAGCAATTTTAGGATATTTATTTTTAATTTCATTAGTTTTAATGGTTCTTAAAATACTAAATTCATCACCAAAAGCATGAATTAATTGATCATAAATTTGGGTAACTTTTTGTGAAGTTTTAGTTTTTACTCCCACTACTTCACTGATAATTGTTGCCAGCGGCACGATGTACTCTACTTGTTTGTGTTTTTTGGGACGATAATCAGATGGCCTATCAGCTAACTCATTTACCCGATAATCAACACCCACTGTTAAAGGCTTGCCACATTTAGGACAAATTCCTTTGTGTTCTAAAGTTTCTGCTGGAGAAAAACTAATCCCGCAACTACGATGACCATCGTAATGATACTTACCTTCTTGAGGAAAAAATTCGATTGTACCTACAAATCGTTCATCATTAGTTTTAATTGCTTCAATAATATCAAAATAATCTAATTGGGCATCAATGATATTAGCCTCCCTCCCTAGATTTCTAGGCGAATGAGCATCAGAATGAGAAACTAAAGTAATCCCATCAAGTTCTGATAATCGCCAATTCATAAACGGATCAGATGATAAACCAGTCTCTACTGCTTTGATTTCTGGAGCTAGTTCTTCAAAAGCCTCTTTAATAGAGTCAAAGCCAGATTTAGAACCAAACATAGCAAACCAAGGTGTCCAGATATGAGCTGGAATAAACAGTGAATTTTGATCGCTTGCTAAAGTAATCTTTAATAGTTCTTTGCTATCCATGCCTAAAATAGGTCTTCCGTCAGCTTTAAGATTACCAATTTTATCTAGCTCACTATTAATATAAGAGGCTACTTCAAAGCTGGGCACAATCACCACATTGTGGAGTTTTCTGACCTGATCATTTTTAGAATAAATGTTACTTATTTCAACTGTGAGAATAAAACGAATGAGGTTATCCGCGACTGAAGCTGGAATGTTGAGATCTAGCTTTTTTGCAATTTCATCTTTGAGTTTAAATAATCCTGGTTCAGCTGGCTCTAGTTTTTCTCTTAGCTCTGCAAACCACTCCGGATGAGTAAAATCAGCTGTTCCAATCACGTTAATCCCTTTGACCTTGCCCCAATGATACATTCCTTCCAGATCCATATCTTTACTTGTGGCTCGAGAATACTTGGAGTGAAGATGAAGATCAACAATCAACGACATAGCTCTCATGCTATCATAATCTTGTGAAAAAATTATTTTTGATCGTAGGTGAATTACTGGCTTGCGGGGATTGAACTAAAAAGATATTTTTTCACTTCTCTTAATATTTTTTTACTTCCTGAAAAAGTAATTTTTTTCATTGCCTGCTTATACTCAAACCAGCCGTAATCAGCCACTTCTGACTCTTGAGTCTTGACCTTTTTATCACCCACCCAAGCTGGATAATATGTCACAGTTTTGTGTAAAGTCTGACCATCCTGCTGCGGATAATACTCTTCTTGAAAAATTATCGACTCATCGACCCGATACTGCATGATGCCAGTTTCTTCTTCAAATTCACGCTGAGCGGTTTCTAGAGGAGACTCCTCTTTCTCTGCATGACCCTTGGGGAAAGCCCAATGACCTAAAATATGCTGGGTCAATAAAAATTCAATTTTATCACCATCTCTATACATGGGCACCAAACCAAATGAAGTATCTTTTTGCATAACTGTATTTTATGCTATATGTTGAGATACATAAAGCAGCTGGAGAGAAATTTTATGACAAATCAACCATTAGTCCATCTAGTTACTGACGAAGAGGTCGGGGGTCAGGCTAAAGAAATTTTTGAACAGATTAAAAATAAAACTGGTAGTGTCCCCAAATGGATGAGAGTTATGGCCAACTGTGAAGATGTCTTGGTTGGATTTTTTACTCTTTTTCAAGCTACTATGGACGATGCCCCGCTTGATTCTCAACTTAAATGGAAAATCGCCTATTATGTATCTGAGCTTAATAAATGCGAATTCTGTGTGAGTGTTTCTAAAATGCAATTAATGGGATTTGGTTTAGCCAAAAATGAAGTTCAAAACCTAGAACAAACTTACAGTGAAAGAGAAAAAATCGCCATTGAATATGCCCAGGCTGCTACAAACCATGCTTATAATATCGGTTCTGAAATTATGACAAGAGTTAAATCGGAATTTAATGATGAAGAATTAGTTGAGCTCACTAGCGTGATTGGTTTATTTAATTTTGTTAATCGTTTTAATGATTCTTTAGGTGTATTGCCTGAAATAAAATAGGACTAACCAAACATTAACCATTCAGGTTTAAAAAGTAACAAAACTCCAATAATCAACATTAGTAAACCCCCGATTAAGCGAGAAAAGTGAGAATATTTGCTTTCAATTCCGGTCATTTTTAAAGTTATCATCGCGATTACAAATACAGCTAAATCATCAAATATAAAAATAACAATATAAAATAATAAATATGAATAGTACTGCAAACTAGATAATTCAGTAAGTGAAAGTATTTGGGTATAAATAGCTGGCAATCCAGCGCTACAAAATAACTCCACCACATTAACTGCAAATGCTAAAAGAATAATTCCTATCAAAGCTATCCAGAGATGCTTCTGCTCTACTAACTTTTTTAATCTGGTAAAAACTTTTTGACGTTTCTCAGTCCCAGTAACTTTACAGGCTGCGTTTTTATTAGTCATATAATCGTGCAAACTATAGATGCTGGCTCCCAAAGCCACTAAAGCGATCGTTATCCTTACCCAAGTAACCATGCCCAGGAATAAAAATAAATTTAGCCAAGCAGAAAGAAATAAAAAATAAACCAACCCAGATGCAAGAATGAAGGTAATTCCTAATATCCACATTTTCTTTCGATCTTTCATCCCCAGTAATAAACCAATTAAAAAAACTAGAGTCCACATAGCACAGGGATTAAATCCATCTAGTAAAGCAATCATGAACGTTAATACTGGTAAAGATAGATTATCGGGGTTAAGTTTGCCGAATAATGGTAAAGTAATTTCCTTATTTGGTTTAGCTTCAACCACAACTGGCTCTTCTTTGGCTTCAGCCACAGTTGGTTCTTCTTCGATTGTAGCTGGTTGTGTTTCTTCAGCTGGCGCTAATTCTAAAAATTCAGCCAACTGATCTTCACAAGAAATATCCCAGTCCGATAAACATTGTTTAACCTGCTCCTCTAATTGTTGACCAGTATTTTCATCATCCAAATAACCCGTAGTAGTTTTAGTGCCAATGAGGGTAAAAGGTACTCCCCTAATCTGCATATCTAATTTTTCACCTACCATTTTCAATAAAACTGCATTGGCTCTATTCCCTGAAACTTCAAAAGCATGTAATCCAACTCGATCATATTTTTCATCCAATGCCGCGATAAAAGGAGCTTCATGTTCGCAATGAGGACAAATTTCTGAATAAAAAAAGTTAATTATCAGTTCTGGTTGTTGTCGAGCAGACACATTAATACTAGAAGTGAAGAAAAAAGTAGTCGCAAGTAGAAATGCTTTAAAGAATTTCATTGATTTAGTTTATCACCCGATTGCAAAAACGATAATGAGTAGTAATTAATCTTTATTTGACGATTTTTTACTCTGACGAAGCTTAAGTTGTCTATTCCAACCAGTGTCAAGCGCAGATTCAACTTTTTTTTCAGCTTCCAATAATTCCATACCCAAAACATATGCTGTCTCTTGTTTAAAGCGCGTCATTACCATATTAAAAGTATTTCGTTTACTAATAGTAAAATTTCTTTCTTCATCTCTTTTTTCTTCCCAAAGAGTTTTAAGTACCTGCGTCACATCATGAAGCTCATTAGTACTAATAATTCGCTTAACCTTTAATTGATTAAATGGGGTACGTTCATATTCCCCTTGACGTAAAAATTTCAACTCATCATTAAGAACAGTTTTTAAAACTGGTAGTCTAATAGTAGTTTTATCAATGTTATTTAAGGGAATTGAAAGTTTTAAAGTTTCATTGCTTCGAGTTTTATAGACAGGTTCAAAATGAATTATTTTGTCCTTTTTACCATCATCGTTTTCAATTTTTTCAACTTTAAGAATTTTATGAACGACCCCAAATCTAACAATAATATCACCTCTTTTAAATTCATTCAGTTCATCAACCATAAGACGATCATTCTAACATAGCCTGGTAAGAGAGTTAAGTATCTTCTTTAAAAACTTGTACTGTTTTTACGACAAGGCTACAATGTCTAGTATGTTAACTAACAAAAGTTGCTATTTGGGTCCATTAGAGAAAAAAATTTTAGAGATTGTTTGGGCTGAAAATTGTCCGAGCGTTAAATGTGTTTTGTTAGAGCTAAATAAATCTCGAAAAAAATCAGAAAAACTTGCTTATACCACGGTCATGACAATTATGAAGCGTTTAGTAAAGAAAAAAATCTTAACCAGAAAAAAAGAAGGACGTAGTTATCACTATGAAGCTAAAAAATCTAAATACCAATTTATAAAAACAGTCACTCACTGTACTATCCAAAATTTAATTAGTAGTTTTGGCGATTTAGCTATTCAAGCGTTGAAAGAAGAATTGCAATAAATTTACTATTTCCAATAGTTGACAATCATCGTTAATAAACACTACACTCCGTAGTATTCTCGGAAAGGAATTCTTATGACAGATAGCAAATACTCTCCCCACAGCACAATCCAATTTTTAATTAGCAATTTTGGAATAATTTTTGTAGCAGTAATTTTTTCTATCGGCGGATTTTTTATCGGTACTCTTTGGATGGAAAATAAAGCTATAAAGGAAGATGAACACATAGTCCAAGAAGAACCCACTGAAAAAGTTGCTGGAGTAATTGATGAAAAAAATAATTTAGATAAAATGCCTGAAATCTCTGAAAGTGATCACATTCAAGGAGCTAAAAATCCCAAAATTTATTTAGTTGAATACTCAGATTATGAATGCCCTTTCTGTCAAAGATTCCGCCCCACAATGAAACAAATAGTGGAAAAATATGGCGATCAAATAGCTTATGTGTTTCGTCACTATCCACTTAGCTTTCATCCTAATGCCCAACAGGCAGCTGAAGCTGCAGAATGTGTTGCTAGCCAGAATGGTAACGACGCTTTCTGGAAATACACAAATGAAATTTTCGCACAAAATGAAAAATTAGGTGGGAAACTTAGTCCTGAGGCTATTAATGCAGGTATCAAGGCTAGTAACGCTAATATAGATACTGTTAAAAATTGTCTTGAAAGTGGGGAGATGACTGAGATAGTCGCTTCTCAATTTGACGGTGGCGCTGCAGCTGGAATTTCTGGTACTCCCGGTACTATTTTAATGACAGCAGACGGAGAGTATGAATTAATTAGTGGTGCTTTACCATTAGTTCAAATAGAACAAATAATTAAAAAATATCTCTAGTTTATTATTTAAATTAGATTCAGTACTGAATTAATTGCTCTTAGTGTTAAAATAAACCCTTATGACCTGGCGCCGAGAATACACTATTATTTCAGTAATTAAGATTACCGAAGTTTTAGGATTTTCACTAATTCTACCTTTTTTACCTTTCTATGCCCAAACCCTGGGTGCTTCTCCATTTCAAGTTGGATCGGTATTAATGACTTTTTCTCTATTTCAATTTCTTTCTGCTCCTATTATGGGAAAACTTAGTGACACGTATGGAAGAAAACCACTTCTAATGCTGTCTCAACTATCTACGCTCATCAGCTTTCTAATTTTAGGTTTTGCTAATAGCCTATGGATGCTATTCCTATCTAGAATCGTTGATGGCTTACTTGGAAGCAACGCTACTATAGCCCAAGCATATCTGAGCGATATCACACCAAAGAAAGATCGAACTAAAATTTTTAGTCTTACTGGGATTGCTTTTAGTATTGGGTTTTTTATTGGTCCGGCTATAGGAGGATATCTTTCTCAATTTAGTTATGCTCTGCCCTCTTTTTTGGCTGCTGGTATGGCGGGTTTGACTATTATTACTACCCATTTCTATCTACCAGAAACAGTGACTAAATCTACTAATTTTGTGTGGTCATGGGATATATTTAAATTCAAACAATTTAAACTGCTGACTGCAGAACCTAAAATTTCTCTGCCCATTTGGGAGTTTTTCTTTTATGTTCTTACCCACGGACTTTGGGCTAGCAGCTTTGCTCTTTATGCTGAAAGACAATTTAATTTTACTGCTAAGGATATCGGTTATACCTTTGCCATTATTGGTGGAGTAAGTATCCTTATTAGAAGCTTAATTCTACCCAAATTATTGAATGTTATTGATGAAGAAAAGCTTCGTATTATTGGTGCAATGGCTATAATTTTTGCTTTAGCTCTTACTCCTTGGATAAAACTGAGTTATCTATTAAACATCGTCACAGTCTTATTTTCATTTGGAGCTAGCTTACTTAGACCAAGCCTAACCTCTCATATTTCTCGTCAGGCACCAGCAAATAAACAGGGTGAAATTATGGGGATCACTCAATCGCTAGGAAGTATATCTCAGATTATTGGTCCACTAGCAGGTGGTTTCTTAATTCAAAATTTCTTCCCTGGAAGCTTAGGCTTAACTGCAGCAGCAGTCATGACAATAGGCCTAATTTTATTAATTGTAGATAAAAAAATTAACTATAAAACTACACTCTGATTTTTTTTTGTTTCTTCATTGTTAATCAGCACATAGACATCCTGATTGTAATCATTAACTCCTACTTTTTCTGCTTCTCCTGCTATCACTTTT
>Ga0307992_1001849_pt1 | contig 12332 bp, 12 predicted proteins | sample EllFjometagen133_FD_203162 | JGI IMG/M metagenome (GOLD analysis project Ga0307992, IMG submission 203162) | Marine microbial communities from Ellis Fjord, Antarctic Ocean - #133 | ecosystem: Environmental > Aquatic > Marine > Unclassified | place: Southern Ocean | collected 2014-10-08
ATAAAAGACCTTACAGAAAAAATTAAGAAATTTCGGGATGAACGAGATTGGAAACAGTTTCATAACCCTAAAGACGTTGCGCTATCTCTGGTTCTAGAAGCTACAGAAGTATTAGAACACTTCCAATGGAAGGACGAAGAAGAAATAAGAGAATATATAAAAACAAATAAAAATGAAATAAGTGAAGAGCTTGCTGATGTTTTTTGTTGGGTTTTACTTATGTCTCACGACCTTGAAATAGATATAAAGAAAGCGCTTGAAGAAAAGCTTGTGAAAAACGAAAAAAGGTATCCTGTAGATAAATCAAAGGGTAAGCATATTAAATACAATAAACTTTGAATTATGGTCCTGTATGAAAATACAATAGGTTCGGGCGATATCAGAAACAGTCCCAAAGTCCTAACCCCCTGGGACAAATAATCGCAATCCTAATCAATAAAACCGCCATTTGGCGGTTTTTTGTTTGATTTGTCAATTTTTAGGGGGTAAAATTTAGGTGATGGTAAAAATAAAAGATTTACCGAAAGTAGATAGACCAAGAGAAAAGCTGGAGAAATACGGACCCGAGAAATTATCTAACTCGGAGCTTTTAGCGATTCTTTTAAGAACTGGCGGCAAGGGCATTAATGTTGTTGAGATGGCAAGAAAGATTTTAGGTAAGTTTAGCGGAAGTGGTTTAGCTAAAGCCAGTTTTAAAGAGTTAAAGAATACTTTCGGTTTGGGTACGACTAAGGCCTGTGAGATTGTGGCGTGTTTTGAATTGAGTCGGCGACTTCTCCAGAATAAGAAAAGTCGAATTTATCTCACTTCCAAAGATGTCTGGAATGAGCTTAAAGATATAAGGGATAATAAAAAAGAGCATTTTGTTATCTTTTTTCTTGATACCCGCAATCAAGAAATAAAAAGAGAAATTATTTCAGTTGGTTCTCTCAATGCCAATTTAGTTCATCCCCGAGAGGTTTTTGAGCCAGCAGTAAGACATTTAGCCGCTCAAGTGATTCTGGCACATAATCATCCAGCTGGGGACTCTATGCCATCAAAAGAAGATTTAGAAATCACAAAACAATTGGTTGATGCTGGGAAAATTCTTGGTATTGAAATAAAAGACCATGTGATTGTAAGCAAAACAAACTTTTTTAGTTTTAAAGATAAAAAATTAATTTAAACATTATGAAAATAGAAAGTCAAAAATTAAGTATTACAGATGCCTTTAGAAATCTTTCTTATGTTGTTCCCCCTTATCAACGTGAATATGTGTGGAAAGAAAAAAATGTCTCACAACTACTGAATGATATTTATGAAGAGTATATTGACGACCATCAATCAGAATATTTTATTGGTAGTATCGTAGTTAATAAAAGAGACGACGGTTCTTATGAGGTAATTGATGGTCAGCAACGACTCACAACTTTGTTTATTAGCCTGTGCGCTTTAAAAAGACTTTTTAAAGGTAGTCCTGAGCATTTGAGGGAAGTTAACGGGTTACTCACATCACAAAAATCAAATGAAAAAGGTGAATTCAGTCAAAGCCGACACTTGGATTTGCAGTATGAAGATACCTCCGAGATTTTAGATGCAATTTTAAACGAGAAAAGTTTAGATAAAAAAATGTCTGGTTCTTCTAAAAATATCAAAGAATCTTTTGAAACTGTGTACGAGTATTTGAAGGTTAATTTTGAAAAACAGATGGATCTGGTAAGATTCTACGGCTATTTTATGCACAAGGTAAATTTTGTACAGATTGAAACGCCAACCGTAAGTGATGCACTTAAGATATTTGAGACTATAAACGAGCGCGGAATTGGGCTTAATCCGATGGATTTGCTTAAGAACCTGATATTTCGTCAATTAGAAAGGAGCGACTTTCAAAAGATAAATGCGGAGTGGAAGATTATTACTAAGACACTAGATAAATACAAACAAAAAGCACTTCGGTTTCTTCGCTACTTCATTATGGCGAATTTCCTGGTAAAAGACACTAAATATAGTGAAATAATCCGTGAAGATGAAATTTATCAATGGATCGTCAATCATGCGAATAAATGTGGCTACGAAACTAACCCATTTAGTTTTGTAAAAAAAGTACAAGAAGGCGCCGAAGCTTATACGTCTTTCTTCCGCGGCGTAACATTGGAAGGGACAAAAAGCACAGAGCTTGAAAATATAAGAAGCCTTGGGGGCGGCGCTTTTAGTCAGCATTTGGTGATGCTTCTTGCGGCCAAAGATTTACCAGAAGAATTATTCTCACATCTCGCTCGTCAGATAGAAAACTTAATTTTTTATTACTTTATAACCAAAACTCCTGCAAAAGCACTAGAGACGCGTTTCTCCAGGTGGGCTGATGAACTGCGTGAAGTTGTAATAAACGAGGACCAGAAAACTGCTCTCAACGATTTTATTAAGAAGTCCTTTGTTGCCGAAAAAAAACGATTGGAAAATGATTATAAAACAATGTTTATTAATCTAAATCTTAACTCTTTACAACGATACAAGATTAAATATATTTTGGCTAAAATTGCTCAATATATTGATGCTGAAAGAATAGGCCAAGAGAGTACTGGCACTTTGGAGAGATATCTTGATAAAAAAATAGAGATAGAACATATTTTACCAGATACTCCAACGGAAGAATTGATCGTGCCGTTTGGCGATTTGGAAAATTACAGTAATTATAAAATAAGGCTAGGTAATCTGACATTGTTAGAAAAACCACATAATGTTGTCGCCGGAAGAGGTTATTTTGATGAGAAAAAAGAGATTTACAAAAAATCATCTTTTTATCTTACAAAATCAATTGCTCAAAAAGAAACAGTTGGAAAAGATACTACTGTCACGCGGGTGAATGATAAATTAATTGAATTTGATAAGTGGGAAGCTGAAGATATTGAAAAAAGACAAGAGATGTTATTGTCGCTTTCCAAAGAGGTTTGGAATATTGAATTATTGTAATTATGGCCAATCAAAACACAACAGGAAAAAAGTTTATGCGTGAAACCGACGCTCGTATTTTGATTGACCGCAAGCTTCGTGAGGCCGGCTGGGAGCCAGAGGACAAAAATCAAGTCATCACTGAAGAAACTTCGCAAGCCGGCCGTGCTGATTATATCCTTAAAGACAGCCGTGGTCGCGGAATAGCTGTGATTGAAGCAAAGCGGTTTTCTGTCGATCCTGCTTCTGCAAAACAGCAGGCTCTTTCATACGCAGAATCAATTAAAGCCGATTTCATTTTCTTATCCAACGGTGAAGAGATTTATTTCTGGGATTACAAGTATCGCTCGGAGCAAAAAGTAGCAACTTTCTATTCTCAGCGCGATCTTGAGAAAATCCAAAATCTTCGCCTTGAGCAAAAATCAATATCAGTCATACCTATCCCTGAAAGATATTTTAAGGGTGGTGAGTGGCGTACACTCCGCCCATATCAGAAAGAAGCGATGCAGATTATGGATAAAGCCATTGCGGGCAACAAGCGGAAAATACTTCTTGCTATGGCAACAGGAACTGGCAAGACTGATGTTATTGCGCTCTATCTCAAACGGCTTTTTGAAGCAGGTCTTGTAAATCGTGCTCTTTTTCTTGTGGACCGCATTGATCTTGGCATTCAAGCAAAAGAAGTTTTTGATGAAATACTCAAAGATTATCCCTCTAAACTGCTTTATGGAGGAAAACAGCGCGATGAGTCATCAATCATAATTTCAACTCTTCCAACTCTTTACTCGCAGCTTTCTTTATTCACCAGTGGTTATTTTGATGTGATTATTTCTGACGAGGCGCATCGCTCCATTTTTGGTATCTACAATGCGGTTCTTTCGCATTTTGATGCTATTAGAATTGGACTTACAGCAACGCCAAGCGCCTATGTTGATAGAAACACTTATAAACTTTTTGGATGCTGGGATGAAACAGAGCAGAAAGGGAAACCGACCTTTGTTTATAGTATTCGGAGCGGTATCAAAGATGGCCATCTTGCTGGTTATGATATTGTTCAGATTGATACAAAAGTATCTCTTGAAGGTGTAAATTACGAGGGTGAAGATTATAACCCAGAAGACCTTGAAAGGAAAATTAATGTCCCGGCACGAAACGAACAGGTCGCGCAAGCGTATTTTGCCGAAGAAGATAAGCGTGAGCCTAGAAAACCGAGAAAAGCAATTGTCTATGCTGTTACTAAACGCCATGCCGCCCAGCTTGCGTATTATTTCAATCAAGCAAAGCCGGAGCATAAGGGCCGCTTCGCAGAAATTATTACTTCCGACACTGAAGATCCTCGTGGCGCCATAAGAAGATTCAAATTGGAAGAATTACCCTTGATTGCCGTTTCTGTCGGCATGATGGATACGGGTATTGATGCGCCAATGGTTGAGAATATCATAATGGTTCGTCCTACTCGCTCACCGATTTTATATCAGCAAATGCGGGGCCGCGGAAGCCGTCTTGACCAGAAAATAAACAAAAAATCATTCAGGATTTATGATTTTGCAGGTGTCACGAAATATTTTAATGATGAGAGTTATAATCCATACTCTGAAATTGCGCGGGCAAAGGCTGGTATTCCGTGGGGGATGGAAGTAAAAGATTTTGTTGAGGAAGAAATAGAAATGCCTGCCGGATTCATTCAGATGGCCGAAACCGCCTCAGAAAATGTTGATGTTATTATTAAAAGAGCGTATGTGGAGGTTGGAATTAAAGGTGAAAAAATAGATTCGGATGATTACCAAATGGCATGGGAGAGACAAATTCAAGAACTCGCCAAAGCAGAGCCGCTGGTGAAAAAAGTAAAAGAAGGTCAAGAGCTATCAAGTGATGAATCAAAAGTTCTTGCCGAAAAACTGAATTCACCGAAATACTATTTTAATGAAGCGAACTTGCGAGAAGCGTATCATTATCCGCTTGGCGCCTTAAACGAATTTGTAAAGACCGCTCTCGGCATTCAACAACTTCCCACAAAAGAGCAGTTGTATGAAGATCGTATAAATGAACTTTTTGAAGCATGGCTAGTGGATAAAAACTTTCCGGTTGAACAAGCAAAAATTCTCCGACTTATTAAAGCGCAGTATATTGCTCGACGGCAACCGATAGACGCTTCAATTTTCGAAGAGCCAATTTTTAGAGCGATAGGCGGTTTAAATCGGATGCTACAAATTTTTGGAGAAAAAACATTAACGGCAACCTTAAACGAACTTAATCAAAGGGTATTTGTGAAGTAATATGACTCAGAACCTACAACAATTACGAGAAGAATTTAAACAAAAGATAGATATTTTAAATAATTATCTTTTTGCGCAGGGATTAAGCGACCCAATGACTCGTATCCAGCAGTTAAGCTTTCTTTTCTTTTTAAAAATGTTGGAAGAACGAGATATTGCGATGGAAAAAGAGGAGAAACTAACCGGCCGTAGGTATAAATCAATTTTTGCGGGGCAAAAAGATAAATTCCGCTGGTCCCGCTGGCGCGAAAAGGCCGGTGGAAACTTGTATAAATTTGTGCGAGACGAGGTGTTTGAATTTGTTACAGAACTTCATAATGGACATGAGAATATTCATCAAATTTTTGAAGGGGCAAAACTACTTATTCCTGACGAGGCAACGCTCAAAAGAACCGTTGAAATTATTAATACGATTGATTTTTCAAGTTTAGACACCGATGTTAAAGGTGATCTTTATGAGTATTTGCTTCAACAAATAAATTCTGCAGGAAAACTTGGCGCATTTCTTACACCGCGTCACATCATCCGTGTCATTATTGAGATGGTGAATCCAAAAATCGCCGAAACAATACTTGACCCCGCCTGTGGCACTGCTGGATTTTTGATAGCAGCTTATAATCATATACGATTGAAGAATAGCGACCCAAAAAATCTGGAAGAAATAAATAGTCGAAAGGTTGGATACGGAGAAAAACTAAATAAAGAACAATGGAAATTTCTTACCCAAAAAACATTTAGTGGTTATGATGTCGCGCCGGAAATGGTGCGTTTGGCGTTAATGAATCTTCTTTTGCATGGACTTGAAGGAGCCCATGTTTTACGGAAAGATACTGTAGCTGGAAGTGAGGACGAAAATGACTTGAAGAAATTTGATGTTGTTTTGACAAATCCACCATTTGCAGGATTAGTAGATGCAGGGCGTATTAAACCAACTTTGCCCGTAAAATCTAAAAAGACTCAAATTCTCTTCTTGGGCTATGTCATCAATTCTCTTAAGCCAAACGGCCGGGCTGGCATAATTTTGCCGGAAGGATCACTGTTCGGCACGAATAAAGACGACAGAGACATTCGCCGGTTTCTTTTAGAAAATACTACGCTCGAGGCAGTTGTCTCAATGCCGGCTGGAGTGTTTCAGCCCTATGCCGGAGTAAAAACCAGTTTTTTGATTTTCAAGAAAAAACCATCGCCGAAGCTCAACGAAAAAGAGAAGATTTGGTTTTTCGATATGAAGGGCGATGGCTCATCTCTTTCCGCAGCCAAAAAATTCGGTCCGCAGTATAAAAACGACATTCCTAAACTTCTAGAATTGTGGAGCAAAGATCGAGCCGTAGAAAAATCCTATTCTTGGTTCACCCCGCTCAAAGAAATTATTGAAAACGACTATATTTTATCCGCGAATACCTATAACCCGTATAGTGGCGAGGAGGAAGTAAAACATCGCGAGCCGAAGGAGATTTTGAAGGAAATTAGCAAGGGAGCGGAAGAATTAGATAAGTATTTAAGAAAGATAAAAAGTACTATTTTATAAGACGGATTCTATTAAACGTATAAGCCGTTTATCATAAAAAGTGCCATAAATATGGCACTTTTTATGTATATAGCTTTTAATAACCTTGACTTTTTTATTTTACTCGATTAATATGAGAACGTGATAAGGTCTGTTTCAGCTTCAAACCGTTGCCATTATGACATTTGACAAAATTTTTATCACGGATTATAATGGAAGCAAGTATTAAACACTAAATAATAATTATGCAAAAAATAATAAAAAGCCAACAAATTATTGAACAAATCGAGGCGCTTTTAATTGAGCTTAAACAGTCATTAAATGTGCCAAACAAAACCTCACGCGCCCATTATAAGCAATTAAAATCGGCTAATAATCAAGGGTATAGATTTTCAGGTCTAACGGGGAAAATATACGAATTTATAGAAGAGGGGTTTTTTGACGAGCCAAAAACAATATCTGATTTACAGAAAAAATTAAAAGACAGGGGGACTAATAAACCAACTACAGCATTGATGCCGTCATTAAAACTTCTGATTATTAAAAAAGTGCTTGATAGAAACAAGCCAGATAAAGGTTTGTATAGATACTTTAAGAAATAAAAACTTATGAAAAAAAATCCAAAACAATTAGCGGAGGATATAATCACCCAAGTGCGAGAATTAGCTGAACTAGCGGGAGTACAAGTTGAAACAAGATTAACGAAAATTCAACAAATGCTAAAAAGAAATAACCAAAAAGATATGTCTGGGGCAACCGGAGGATTAAGAATTCTAATTAACGAAGGCTATTTTAATGATCCGAAACAGCTTCCAGAAATTATTGAGCGACTTAAACAAGAGGGGCGGCATTATTCAAATGCGGCTGTTTCAATGGGCTTATTAAATCTTGTCAAAGAAAGAGTACTTATGCGATTTCATGATAAGGGCGATAAAAAATGGAAGTATGTAATTAGAAAATAACCAAAAATTTTTATGAATCAGGAACAAATCAATAAACAAATTATTACAAGAATTGAAAAATTAGAAAAGAAGGTTTTTAGCAAAAGTGCTAAATCAGATCAGGATAAAAAAGAACAGAAAACTGACAGGAGAACTAGTCTGCCAAACTTAATTTTAAAACTACGCGATAGTGGTTTTTTCAAGCAATCACAGAGCGCAAACGATGTTTATAAGAAACTTTCACCGACTTATTCTTGCAAAATCGATAGGGTTAATATGGCATTGAAAAGATTAAAAGATAGGAAAAAGCTAAGAATAGCGGATAAAATTATAAAGGGTAAAAAAGTATTAGCTTATGTCTGGTAAGTTTTTACAGAGCGATATAAAAGTTCAGGCGATTCTCGAACAAAAGTTTGAGAAAATTCATGTTGAGGCGATCTTAAAACACTTCATCGCCGCGAAAAGAAAGTATCAGGAGAGCGATTGGGAAAGCTCGATTTTGAAATCTGGAAAATTTGTTGAGGCAATTACAAAAGCACTTCTGAAATTTTGTGGAAAAACATTGCCAAAAACAAGGAGCTTTAGTGCCGGTCGTTTTTTGCGCGATTTGGAACGTGAACCCAATTCAGTTGATGACACAATTCGAATTGTAATTCCTAAATGTTGTCTTTTTATTTACGAAATAGCGAGTAATCGTGGTACTCGTCATGACTCTAATGGAATAGATCCAAACGAAATTGATGCGGGGGCTACTGATATACTCAGTTCTTGGGCACTAGGTGAACTCATTCGTTTTTCAAGTAAAAGAGATAAAAACCCAGAGGAGGCACGTGATTTAGTAGATGCTCTCACGGGCAAAATTTACCCTTTCTTTGAGGAAATTGAAGACAGATTTTATATAAACATTGACAAGCTGAGTGCTGAAAAAACTGCTACATTGGTTTTATATGGTCGCTATCCTCGTAGAACAAAAGAGGATTTCTTATGTGAGTTAGTTGAAAGACATGGATTCTCTTCTAAAAATGCAAAAATGGCTTTAAGCCGCGTCAAACGTCTTTGCGATATTAATACGAAAGGGCTAAAACTAAGGGGATTAGGTAGACAAAAAGCAGAAAAAATTCTTGATCAAAATAGATAATGTATGAAATCTTGGCCAACAAAAAAATCAGGTAAAATGAAAATTGAAAAGTTAGCAAAAATCTTTGTTAAATATCGCATTTATCCTCCAAAATGTTATAAAGTAACAACGCCTGTAAATATTTTCTTGAAAGATTTTCCGGATAATTATTATAGCAAGGACCTCAAAAAGTTTATTTCTTTTCAGGATTACGACCCCGAAAAACGAGGGGCTGATTTGCCGTGGTGGGGGAAGCACTATTTTGATGAAAGAAAAGAATTTAGAGTTATGATGGTAAGTCAAGATTCGCTTTCAACTGATGCTGGGAGTATCGTGCTCTTCGCCCATCTTATAAGTGTTATAGAAAACCCCAAACAATATGAAAATTATAGAAGGCAATTGACTTTAGGTAATTTTTCATTCACAAGCTGGGATACAATGAAAGAAATTTTATTACAGAAATGGCGACTAAATCCGGATTTTCTTTATATCACAGATGCTTCAAAAGTGTATAATATCAATTCAGGAGATTTTGATGCAGAGTTAAGTCAAAAATTATTGGAAGAAGAGATAGAGTTTTGCAATCCTAATTTGTTGATTCTTTTAGGAAGTGCTCCATTGAAACTTTTAAATAGCCATTTACAATATAAGGAGATTGTAGAGAGTAAAAAAATCATCAAGATAAAAGGGATTAACTGTGTTGTTGCGCCATTTCCAATTGGTCGGGGTAGAACCCAAAAAAGTTTCAAGAAGAAAATAGAAATAGCCACAAAAAAAATTAGAGCATGTCTTAAAAATTAAGGATTCTAAAATGACTAACTGGCCAACAAAAAAATTAGGAGAGGTTGCTTATTTTCAAGAAGGACCCGGTCTTCGTAGTTTTCAATTTAAGTCTACCGGTATAAAGGTTATTAATGTCGCTAATGTACAGAATGGATATTTAGATTTAGAAAAAACAAAATTTATTGACCCTTCGGAAGTTGAAAAGAAATATAAGCATTTTTTAGTAGAAGAAAATGACATACTTATATCTACATCTGGAACAATAGGAAGGGTTGCAAAAACAAAAAAGGAAAATCTGCCATTGATGCTAAATACTAGTGTTGTACGCTTTAGAACATTAGATAAAAATATTCTTTTAAATGATTTTCTCCTCTATTTTTTAAGAAGTTCGCTATTTCTTAATAAACTTTTGAAATTTAAAACTGGTGTAGCTATTTTCAATGTTGGACCTTCACATTTAAAGAAAATAAGAATTCAACTCCCTCCTCTCCAAATTCAAAAACAGATCGTTGAGCGGCTGGATAAAATCGTCGAGGCGCAGAAATTAAATAATGATCTCATCCAAAAATCCGACGAGCTTTTTCAATCGCTTTTGCACAAAGAACTCGACCCGGCCGGCAAAAATTGGGAGATGAAAAAATTAAGTGAAGTCGGAGAAATTATCACGGGAACCACCCCATCTACCAAAAATAGCGACTATTGGAATGGAGAATTTTTGTGGGCAACACCAACAGATATAAAAGAGAACACATTTATGCTTGTAGATACGCCGAGGAAATTAAGCCGAGAAGGATATAAGAAGACTCGTCCAGTTCCTAAAAATGCAATTCTTGTGACTTGCATTGCTTCTATTGGCAAAATGGCGCTTGCCGGTAAGGAAATGGCAACTAACCAGCAGATCAACTCAATCGTGTGTAATAAAGGTAGTGATCCATTCTTTGTATTTTTCTCGCTTCAAAAAGGCAAAAAGAAATTGATCAATCTGGGTAAAACTACAGCTGTCCCCATTATTAACAAAAGCGAGTTTGGGCGTATCAAAATTCCACTTCCGCCTATCCAAACTCAAAAACAAATCGTTGTCAAACTGTCCGCGGCGCAGGATTACAAAACCCAACTCCTCACCCAAAAATTAAAACTCAAAGAGCTTTTTAATTCAGTTTTATCAAAATCGTTTAGAGGATAATGAGGTCATAAAAAAGGGTTATGTAAAAAAGATGTCAGGAGCCTTTATTTATAATAAAAAAGTCGAAGAATTAAATTAATTAAAAATAAAATTTATGAAGAAAAAATTAGAAGAAATAATTAAAGAACCTTCCATTATTTTTAGGGTAAATCAAACTTATAAACCAGATATGACAACAGAAGAAATTTATGAAATAACAAGAAAATCTTGGGTTCTTGGAAAAAGGAAGTTTGATGCTCAATATGCTTTTACAGTTTACAGAGGAAATATTGAAGAAGTTTTTAAAATAAACTCTTGGAACAAAGCGGGTGATAATAGATGGGAATTTGAAGGCGAAGTTGCCGAAAAAGAAGTCAGGAATAAATATATTGATTTATCTATTAAGAACTTTTTCAAGAAAGGTGAAGCAACCCCTATAAAATATGTAAATTGTTAAAGGGGTATTTATTAAGAAAAACTTTTTACTTATCGGCGCAAATGATCCAATTCCGGATTTACTGTCGGTTACGCAAGGCCGCCATATCATTGATTTAAGAAGGGTCAGATCAGAAGGAGTTATCTCAAAAAGGTAATTATGACTTGGTATAAAAAAGTTCTCGCTGAAAAGAAAAAAGAGATTATCACTTCGGCGATAATCTCAATTGTTATTACACTGGCATTTTCGGTTTGGTATTTTATTACTAGTAAGGGCTTTGAGTGGAAAGAAATCAATCCCATTTCTCAACCGAGCTTATTAAACCGCTATTTTTACAGTGCTTTTGTTTTCACTACAATAGGCGCTTTCCTATATTACGTAGTAAAACTTTGGAAAGGACTGTATTTCGTTTTCGTGAGAACTTTAGGAAACCGCGAATTATATAAGCTTATCAAATGGCTTTTATGGACGTCTCTGATCTTTCTGACATGTTTTTATATTATGCCGGCAATTGTAGAAGTGCTTAACACCGTTATCTCGTTCTTCTACAATACAGCCATTTTGCTTTTGTATTTAGTACCACCGGTTGGCATATTTTTACTTGCATTTTTATCTGGCTATGGGGTTTATACTCTCTTGAAGCGGAGATCCGAAAGAGCGTAAATCAGGGATATAAACATACTCTTTTTGCTGTTGTATAATAGTTCTAATGTCGTTCACGACGCGGAGGGCCTCCGTATAGTTTGAAGATGGAGAAAAAAGAATCAGGAATCTTCTAGGGTAACTCACAAATAGGTCATTTTTGTTTTGGGTGGTATGATATAAATATGAACAAAGATAAATTACTTCAATTTTTACTTGAAGCTAGAATTAAAACATATGCCGGGTTATAGGTAAATTTCAATTAACTCGCGATTTCAAAGATTTTCTTAACTAATTCTTTGCGCGCATAAAAAGCACGGGTAATAGGGCGACGTTTACCATCTTTAAATGAATGTATGTCAAATTGAGGAGCTAACCGATCTATTTAACAATCTTATTCTTCAGATTATTATACAATTCCTTAAATCTTTTAATAGACAAATCTAGGAATTTTGGTTCCGTATCAATGCCGATAAATTTTCTGCCATAGAGATACGCCGCCATACCCGTCGTGGAACTTCCTGTAAATGGATCAACAAC
>Ga0307992_1001850_pt1 | contig 12327 bp, 9 predicted proteins | sample EllFjometagen133_FD_203162 | JGI IMG/M metagenome (GOLD analysis project Ga0307992, IMG submission 203162) | Marine microbial communities from Ellis Fjord, Antarctic Ocean - #133 | ecosystem: Environmental > Aquatic > Marine > Unclassified | place: Southern Ocean | collected 2014-10-08
TATTTAATTATTGGAATTTTTAGATGCTCATAGGCTCTGGTAGTCACCTTTCTTCCCCTCGGAGTTCGCTCTAACATTCCGATTTTATATTTATATTTATTAAAAAACACAGTAGAAACAAACAAAAAACAATTCCAGTGAATTAAGATCATTTTTTTGAAATAATAAGATTTGATTGTTTGATAACGATTAAAACCACCTTTGCTAAAGCTTCGGCAAAGCAAGAGCGAATCCGAGCACCTCGCGAAATGTACCAACTGGTACATCAAGCGAATAACAAAAAAATAATCCCGATGAATCGGGATTATTTTAAAATCTATAAGTACTGAGGTTTGTTTTTTTTGAGTGCAGTTCGAGGCAAATCCGAGCACCTCGCGAGATGTACTAACTGGTACATCGAGCGAGTGGCGGAGGATTTAACGACGAAATGTGCCAAAAATACAAAGCTATAATCTATTTTTCGATCTTAACAACGACACCAGCGCCAACAGTCTTGCCTCCCTCTCGAATAGCAAATCGCATTCCATCTTCCATAGCAACTGGAGCTCCTAATTTTATATTCAAATTAACAGTATCCCCGGGCATTACCATTTCAACGCCTTCTGGCAAAATAACCTCACCCGTCACGTCAGTAGTTCGAATGTAGAATTGTGGTTTATATCCCTTAAAGAAAGGAGTATGTCGTCCACCTTCTTCTTTAGTCAAAATATAAACTTCCGCTTCAAATTCAGTGTGAGGAGTAATAGATCCTGGTTTAGCCAAAACTTGACCTCTCTCAATTTCTTCTTTTTTAGTTCCTCGAAGAAGAATTCCGGCATTGTCTCCAGCTTCACCTCGATCTAAAGTTTTATTAAACATTTCAACTCCCGTCACAACAGTCTTGGCGGTGTCTTTAATTCCAACGATTTCAACTTCTTCTCCAACGTTGATAACTCCTCGTTCAATTCGTCCGGTGACAACCGTTCCTCGACCTTCAATTGAGAAAATATCTTCGATTGGTAATAAGAAAGGCTTTTCAATATCTCGTTTTGGTTCTGGAATATTTTCATCAATAGCATCCATCAATTCCATAATTGGCTTGATAGCGTCATCGTCTTTGCTAGTAGCTTCTAAGGCTTTCAAAGCAGAACCCTTGATAATAATTGCATTTTCACCATCAAATTTATATTGAGTAAGAAGTTCTCGAACTTCTTCTTCAACTAAATCAATCAATTCTTCGTCATCAACCATATCAACTTTATTCAAAAAAACAACAATTTGAGGCACTCCAACCTGTCGAGCTAAAAGAATGTGCTCTCGAGTTTGAGGCATAGGTCCATCAGTAGCAGATACTACCAAAATAGATCCGTCCATTTGAGCTGCACCAGTAATCATATTCTTGATGTAATCAGCATGTCCTGGACAATCAACGTGAGCATAATGTCGTTTATCAGTTTCATACTCAACATGAGCAGTAGCAATTGTAATTCCTCGCTCTTTTTCTTCTGGAGCTTTATCAATTTCGCTAACAGATTTGTTAGAAGCCATTTTTCCCATCAAAATCATAGAATGTAAAATAGCAGCAGTTAACGTAGTTTTACCATGATCAACATGACCAATAGTTCCTACATTTACATGGGTCTTTCCACGTTCAAATTTTTCACTCATAACAACTTTTCATTATTTCAAAGGATTTACCACCTAAAAAATAATTATTAAACTTATTAAACTTTATTATATCTAAAATAATAATAAACCATTACAATGATATCAAAACCTAACTATTTGTCAAACCAATAAAATTTATCAAGGGACTATTTCCGATCACCCTTTTTACTGCCCGTCTCGCGTCGCTTGTCGAGGCGGACTTGCCGAGGCGAACAATTTTCCAATTTTACCTTAAAATTGATAAATTTCGCAACCCGTCTCACTAAGGCTTGCCGAGGCAGGCAAAATTGTGATTGAAAACAATCCCCTCAAAAACAAATTTTAAACTTCTCCGTCTTTAATTTTTTGCGCAACATTAGCAGGCACTTCCGCATAATGATCAAATTCCATTGAATAATTGGCTCGTCCTTGAGTCATAGATCTCAACTGAGTTGAATACCCGAACAATGATGCCAAGGGCACTTCCGCAAAAATAACCTTGGTTTTAATTTTTTCATCGCCTCGATCAACCATTTCCGTAATTTGCCCTCGTTTTGAATTCAAATCTCCCACCACATCGCCCAAGTAATTTTCCGGAGTAGTCGCTTCAACTTTCATAATTGGTTCTAAAATAACCGGATCAGCAATTTTAGAGGCAGCTTTAAAGGCCATTGATCCTGCTATTTTGAAAGCTCCTTCAGAAGAATCTACATCGTGAAAGGATCCATCATAAACCGTCACTTTAATATCCACCATTGGATAACCGGCCTGAATACCTTTTGTCATCGCGCCTTCCACCCCTTTTTTAATAGCCGGAATATATTCACTAGGAATAGAGCCTCCTTTAATTTCATTAACAAATTCAAAACTAACACCCTTTTCTTCGGATGGTTCAACTTTCAACCAACAATGTCCATACTGACCTCGTCCTCCAGATTGCTTGACATATTTTCCTTCAGCTTCAGCCATTTTTCGAATAGTTTCTCGGTAAGCAACTTGTGGTTGACCGACATTAGCTTCAACTTTAAATTCCCTTTTCATTCGATCCACAATAATGTCAAGATGCAATTCACCCATTCCAGAAATAATAGTTTGAGCAGTTTCTTCATCTGTTCTAACCGTAAAAGTCGGATCTTCTTCAGCTAATTTCCTCAAAGCAATCGCCATTTTTTCTTGATCCACTTTAGTTTTTGGTTCAATCGAGATAGAAATAACAGTTTCTGGAAATTTAATATTTTCTAAAACAATCTGATTTTTTTCATCACATAAAGTATCTCCGGTAGTCGTGTTTTTCATTCCTACTAAAGCTCCAATTCCACCTGCGTAAATTTCTTCGATTTCCTCCCGATTATTCGCATGCATTTGAAGAATTCGTCCAATTCGCTCTTTCTTTCCTTTGGTTGAATTGTAAACATAAGAACCAGCTTGCAATACTCCTGAATAAACTCGGAAAAAAACTAACTGTCCAACATAAGGATCAGTCGCAACTTTGAAAGCCAAAGCTGAAAAAGGTTCTAAATCAATCGCTTTTCGGGTTATTTTCTTGTCTTCTTCATCGACTTCATTCCCTTCTATATCAGGAATGTCAGCCGGAGAAGGCAGATAATCGACAACAGCGTCCAAAACTTTTTGAACTCCTTTATTTTGAAGAGCCGTTCCAGTCAAAACAGGTTCGATTGCTCCCGCAATAGTTCCTTTTCGAATGGCTTTTTTAATTTGTTCTTTAGAAATTTCTTTTCCTTCTAAATAAGCTTCCATTAAATCATCATCTAATTCAGCAACTCTTTCTATTAATTTTTCTCGCCATTCTTCCGCTTTAGCTTGCAGTTCTTCAGGAATTTCTTTTTCATCCACAATTTCCCCCATTTTACCAGAGAAAAGATAGGCTTTCATTTCAACTAAATCTACCACACCTTGGTGTTCACCTTCTTCACCAATTGGCAATTGAATCGCAACTGCGTTAGAAGACAATCGAGTATGAATAGACTCTAAAGAACGCTCAAAATTAGCACCATCTTTGTCGATTTTGTTAATGAAACAAATTCTAGGAACATTATATTTATCGGCTTGTCGCCAAACAGTTTCGGATTGAGGTTCTACTCCTTCCTTGCCATCGAAAATAACCACGCCTCCATCTAAGACTCGCAAAGACCTTTCAACTTCCACCGTAAAATCAACATGACCAGGAGTGTCAATAATATTAATTAAACTATCCTTCCAGAAACAAGTAGTAGCAGCCGAAGTAATAGTAATTCCTCGTTCCTGCTCTTGTTCCATCCAATCCATAGTTGCTTCACCCTCGTGAACTTCTCCAATTTTATGAGAAATACCAGTATAAAATAAGACTCTTTCGGTGACAGTTGTTTTACCTGCATCAATATGAGCAATTATTCCAATATTTCTACTTTTTTCAATAGGATATTTCCTAGCCATTTTCTTTATAAATAATTTTTAATACAAATATTTTACAGCAAGGCAAACACAACTCAACCAAGCCTTATAGAAATAAAATTTTTGAGCACAATTCGAGACGGATTCAAATAATAAATAAAATCTTAATAAATCAATCTTTTCAACCGCTTCGTAAAAGGCTACAAAAACTAAATGTTTGAGTGCAATTCGAGGCAAATTTTCAATTGCGTATGAGATGTGCTGATATGGCACATCGAAAAGCAATTGGAAATTTAACAAAGAAGTGCGCCAAACATTTAGTTTTTAATTTTCTAGGCGAAGTGAGCAAAGGCTTTATTGGCTTCCGCCATCCGATGAGTATCTTCTCGTTTTTTCATAGCAGCTCCTTTTTTATCAGCCGCATCAATCAATTCATCCGCTAAACGAATTGCCATTTTTTTACCTTTTTTGTTTTTAATGGAATCCTTAATCCATCGCATCGCTAAAGTTGTTCTTTTTACTCCAATGACTGGAACTGGAACTTGATAGTTAGCACCACCAATTCTTCGCCCTTTCAATTCCATTAGAGGAGAAACATTTTTTATCGCTTGCTCGAAAACATTTAAGCCACCTCGATTAGTTCTGTTATGAATTTCATCAAAAGCATCATAAACAATTTTTTCAGCAATAGTTCTTTTTCCTCGAACTAGTATATGACCAACAAATCGACCCACTAAAAGTGAATTATAAACAGAGTCTGCTGACCAATTTTTTTTGTAAACTTTATTCTTTCTAGACATATTTTAAATAGTTTAAATTTAGAAAAATTAAATATTTGAGTACAATTTGAGGAAAATCTAAATTTATATACGAGATGTACTGAATGGTATATCGAGAAGTAAATTTAGATTTGACAAAAAAGTGTGCCAAATATTTAGTTTTTATTTCTTGGGCTTTTTGGTGCCGTATTTAGACCGCCCCTTAATTCGATTTTCCACTCCAGCCGCATCAAGAACACCACGCACCACTTGATATCGAACACCGGGAAGATCTGGAGTTCGTCCTCCTCGAATCACAACAATTGAATGTTCTTGTAAATTGTGACCGACACCTGGAATATAAGCTGTCACTTCTTTTCCGTTAGTAAGTCGAACTCGAGCAATTTTTCGAAGAGCAGAGTTCGGTTTTTTAGGACTAGTTGTTCCAATTTTTATACAAACCCCTCGCTTAAAACAAGAAGGATAATAAACTGGCTTATTTTTAATAGAATTAAAACCAAAGTCCAAAGCAGTTGTTTTCGATTTTTTAACTACTTTTTTTCTAGGATTTTTTATAAGCTGATTAATAGTCGGCACGTTTTTTTAAATTAATAATTTAAATTTTTATTCACAAAATTTCTACCGGATAATTAATCCCGTCTTCCTTAATTTACTCTTTACTGAAGAGAAAACAAAACAAAACAATATTAACTATTGATAAATAATCTTAACTTCTTTTGATTTTACATAAACTTAAGACTCCTGTCAATACATCTTCAATGTTTATTTACCCATCTTTTTTCTAATAAAAGCTGGGATTTCAATATCATCATCCAAATCATCCAAAGGATTTTCTTCCGGACCAAATGATCCGCCACTCATTTTAGATTCATCGCTTTTGAATTTATTATCTTTACCAAAATTATTAGCCGAATCTTCCTCATTATCAAAATCGTCATCCATAAAAGAAGAAACTTTGCTTTTCTTGAAACCATCTTCATCTTCGAGACTATCTTCTTCCAAATTAAGATCCTTAGAAAAATCACCCTGGGAAATTCCATCATTATCAAAACCAGTCGCCACTACTGTAATTTTTATCTCATCTTTTTTGACTGTTTCATCTGAGGCCGCTCCAAAAATTATTCGAGCATTTGGATCAATATTTTCAGTAATAAGTCCAGCTGCTTCATTGATTTCCATCATAGTCAAATCAACTCCCCCCGTAATATTGAACAAAACCCCCTTAGCTCCATCGACTGAAACATCCAAAAGAGGAGAGCTAATGGCCTGCTTGGCTGCTTTTTGCGCTCGGTCTTCTCCGGAAGCAACTCCCACTCCCATCAAAGCTGATCCGCTGTCTTGAATCACGGATTTAATATCAGCAAAATCAACATTAATAATTCCAGGCTTGGTAATTAAATCAGAAATGCCCTGAACACCTTGTCTTAAAACATCATCAACAATTCGAAAAGCATTCAGCAAAGACGTCTGTCGATCAACAATTTGTAAAAGTTTATCATTTTGAACAGTAATTGAAGTATCAACTCGATCTTTCAAGTTCTCTAAAGATTCTTCGGCAATTACCATTCTTTGTTTTCCTTCGAATGTAAACGGCTTAGTGGCTACACCAACGGTCAAAGCTCCGGCCTCTCTAGCCGCTTCTGCTACAACTGGCCCGGCTCCAGATCCAGTTCCACCGCCAGCACCATAAACCACAAAAACCATATCGCAACCCTTAAAGGCTTCTTGAATTTCATCTCGATTTTCTTCAGCCGCTTGACGACCCAATTCAGGATTCATTCCAGCGCCCAAACCTCGAGTTAAATTTTTTCCAATATGAATTTTTTCACCAGCTGCGCAAGCATGCAAATCTTGAGCATCAGTATTAATCGCCACAAAATCAACTCCCGTTAATTTGCATTCAATCATTCGAGTGATAGCATTTCCTCCAGAACCACCAACTCCTGCAACTTTAATCTTAGCAAATGTTTCTACTTCCGGTTTTACTTCTGCCATTTGTATTTAAATTACGTTTAATAAAAAGATGTTAAGAAATTCTAGCAAGTTTTAAGAAAAAGTCAAATATTAAACCTTTTTGGGGACTGTTTCCAACCATAATTTTTAAACGAAACTAATTAATTTTGCCTTGTCTCGCTTGCTTTAGCAGGCGGAAGATAAATTATTTAAAAATTTTTGAAGCTTCAGCGTTAGTTAAGGCAAAATAATTTTTAAATAATCAGAGTTTACTTTTTATTATTATTTCGTTATTAAAATTTTATAATTTTTAAATTAAATTTTTTAAATAATTTTTGAAACACTAACTTATGTTAATGTAATAAAATTTTTAAATAATTTAATTAAAAATTTAAGATTTTAGTAGAAATAATGATAGAGAGTAAGCTCTTAAGCCAAAATTGGAAAATTGTCCGCCTCGGCGAGCAAGACGAGACGGGCCTTGGCGAGACGGGCAGTAAAAAAGATGGTTAGAAACAGTCCCTTACCATTAAAAATTAGTTTCCTGGTAACAAATTTTTAAACCATTTTTTAGCAGTATTAAGCATTTCTATATCTAATTTTTTGCCAATTTTATTTTGAGAATTTGTCCCAATTGAATGTTCTCCTTCTTCTACCACCCAAAGAACTGCTCCGGCTACCACTGAACAAGAAGGATCGTCAATCTTGTCGACTAAACCTGATAAACCGCTCGGGAATCCGACTTGAGCCGGAAGTTTTAAATTCTCCTTAGCCAAATCAATCATCCCATAAAGACAAGATCCCCCCCCGGTCAAAACGGCTCCAGCTGGCAATAAAGCTGACCGATTAATTTTTTTCAATTCTTTTTCCACTAATTGAAAAATTTCTTCCACTCGAGCTTCAATAATTTCAGCAATATGCCTTCTAGAAACCACTCCTTCTTCATCTGAACAAAGATTTGCTAAATTAATTTTTTCATTTTTGTTAATTTCTTGGGGAATGGCCGAACCATATTTTAGTTTAGCCTTTTCCGCTACGTCGATAGCCGTCCTCATCCCAATTGCCACATCATTAGTAATATGATTAGCTCCAATCGGCAATACCGATAAATACACTAATTCTCGCTCCTCGAAAACTGCTAAAGAAGTTGTTTCTCCTCCAATATCAATAGAAACTACTCCTAATTCTTGCTGTCTTTTATTTAAAATAGCCTTAGCTACTGCCAAAGGCGCTGCGATAAAACCGTTTAAATCCAAATTAGCTTGACTTATACATTTTGCAATATTCCTGAGATAAGGCGTAAATCCAGTAATTACAACACCCTTCATCTCAAGTCGAACGCCAGTCATTCCAACTGGTTCTCGAATTCCTCTTTGATCATCTAGTGAAAAACTCTGGGGAATAATATGTAAAATTTCATAATTATGAGTTAAATTGATAGCTTGACTAGAATCGATGACTCTCTCAACATCATCTTCTGTCACCTCTCCATCAGCCTTGCTAACTCCAATTACTCCTTTAGTTGAAACACATCTTAAATGACTTCCTCCAACCGAAACAAAAACATCCTCAATTTGAACACCTGACATTCTTTCGGCTTTTTCGACTGAAGACCGGATGGATTTTACGACATCTTCCAAGTCAATTATTACTCCCTTCCTCATTCCTAAAGACTGAGTTCTTCCGACTCCTACAACTCTTGGTTTTTCTCCTGGAATTACCTCAGCCACAACGACCCTAACGAAAGAAGAACCGATGTCTAAAACTGTTATATATTTTTGTTTTATCATTTACATTTTTATTGAAATTTTTCCGACTTAAACTAAATTTTACAAAATATTCTTTGACTTTTAATTAACAATACAATTTCCGCTACCAGAGATGGAACAGGTTATATTAATAGAACCGCACTTTACTTTTATATCATTAGTAGTATCAGGATCAGCAACAACATAAGCACAACCCGTTTCCAAGACTGGATAATCTATGCCTCCACATAAAATAGCGCCACCAGGTGCAGTTGGACTAGTCATATTAGTTCCTTTTATATAACACTCGATTGCATAAGGCAAAACAGAATTAAGACTTTCAAGGGCTGTAGCTGACCGAGCTTTTTCTCTTTGTCCTGAAACTCCGACTAAAATTGTTCCAGCTAAAATACCAATAATAGCTATAACCAATAACATTTCAATTAAAGTAAACCCTTTTTGTTTTTTTATTTTTTTCATTTTTTTTATTTAATCATTTTAATTTTTATACTAAGTTAATAGTAGCACTTATTTTGAAAAATGCAAAATAAATATTAATAAAATTAAGCTTTAATTTTTTTTACAATTTCATCCATTTTAATCCCCCTAGAACCTTTAACTAGAACCAAATCTCCGGGCTGAATTAATTCTTTAATTAAATTTTTGGCTTCCTCTGAATTTTCAAAAACCATCACATTTTCTTGATTTTTAGAATTTTTTAAGTAGGATTGAACCGCCATTTCCATTCGGCTGCCAATTGCCACGAAATAATCAACTTCTAATTGAGCTACTTTTTTCCCAACCGCTTGATGACTTCTAGTTTCTTCCTCTCCTAATTCCAGCATATCACCCAAAATTACAATTTTTCGAATCGCTTCAATTTCCGCCACCAAATCTAAAGCCAAATTTAAACTAGCTGGTGCACTATTGTAGCTATCATCAATGATAATTGAATTATTAATACCTTTAAACAAAGTCATTCGCCCCGAACAAGGCTCGAAATCTTTTAAAGATTCGATCATCTCAATTAAATTCAAATCAAAATATCTACCGACTGATAAAGCCGCTAAAATCGAATAAACATTGCCTTTACCAACACAACATTTCAATCGAACCGGTAAAACTTTTCCTTGATAATTTAACTTGAAATTAATGCCATCGATTTTTTGGGTTTTTTCATTAACCTCAACTTTAAAAATAATATCAGTCGCTTTCATTTCAGCTTCAGCTTCCAAACCATAACCAATTTTATTCACTGAAAGTTTTTTCCCAATTTCTCGAATAATTTTATTGTCCCAATTATAAATAGCCATTCCTTTCTCCGTCACACTCCTTAATAAATAGCCTTTTTCAGTCGCTAAAGCTTGTTTAGTTTTAAAATTTTCTAAATGAGAGATGCCAATTTCAGTCAAAACCCCAACCGTTACGGGAATAAAATCACAAAAATATTTTATATCGCCTGGCTTATCAGCCCCCATTTCTAAAACTAAAATTTCTGGATAATTTTTATCGAAAAGCAAAGCCTTAAACCAATAGCCAATAATTCCCCACATTTGCAAAATCTTATTTCGCTTATAATCAATTTGACAACCCAAAATTGTCAAGGTGACACCAATTTCATTATTATAATTTTTAGCACTACTTCTAACTCGAAATTTAATTCCCAGCACTTTGTTGATAGCTTCTTTGGTCGTTGTTTTTCCAACACTCCCCGTAATTGCCACCACAATCGGCTTTCTTTTTTGCAAAACTGATCTAGCCATCAATCTTAATATTTTCTGAATAAGCTTGTTTTTCATAAAGTTAGTTTTTCAACAGTAATACTATTTTCAAATAACCACTCCCACCCAAGTCTTGAAAATTAATAAGTGTTGGTTAATTGAAAGTGGTATAATTTTAAAAAATTAATCCTCTTCTTTTTCTTCTTCAATTTTTTCATTTTCCCCATTTTCATCATCCTTTGAAATAAAATTCAAATAATCATGAGATCTATTAAATTTTTCTAAATCATTCTTAGTATACTGCTCAGTCGGTTTAATTCCATAATGTTCAAATAAAAATTTTGACATTTCCCCAAAAACTGGACCAGCCGTACTTTCCGCCCACTCAACATCTTTAGGATTATCAACTACCACTAACATCGCAAATTTAGGATTACCAACGGGCCCGAATCCAGCAAAAGAACCCACGGTTGCATCTTCAACATAACCTCCTTTTTCTTTATCAGAAATTTGAGCCGTCCCCGTTTTTCCGGCTATTCGATATCCTGGCACTCCGGCTGGTTTTCCATGACCATTGACCACATTACTTTCCAACATTAAACCAATCTTATTGGAAGCGTCTTGTGAAACTGCCTTCCGAATCACTTCTCTTTTAACATCCTTCTTTGTTCCATCATTTTTAATAACAGTTTTTATTATCTGAGGTTTTACTAATTCTCCACCGTTAGCCAAGGCTGAATAAGCTGTGGTAAGTTGAATCGGCGTGACGGTTATTCCTTGACCAAAAGAAGCTGTATAATATTCGATATCTCGATTGGTTTTTAAATTAGAAATATTACCCGCCAATTCTCCCTTTAACTCAACTCCCGTTTTTTTACCAAATCCAAATTTTTCAACATAATCCAAAAATTTATTATTGCCTAATTTTTGCTCGACATAAATGACTCCAGTATTTATTGATTTTTCAATTATCTGTGTCATCGTCTGCTCTCCGTAAACTTTTTCTTCTGAATTTTTAATCGTATAACCAGAGATTTCAACTTCCCCTTTGTCGATATAAGTTTCATCTGCTTTGATAACTCCGGCATCCAAACCAGCCGCCATCGTAAAAGCTTTGAAAACAGAACCGCATTCATAAACATGCGCTAAATTTGAATTCATATAGATACTATTACTTTCAACTTTGGAAAAATCATTCAAATTAAAAGTCGGCTCTTGCGCCATCGCTAAAATATCGCCAGTATAAGGATCCATAATAATAATTCGTCCTCCATCGGCTTGATGCTTTTCAACAGCATTTTTCAAAGTTAATTCCGCTTTAAATTGGATGGCATAGTCCAAGGATAAAACTAAATCCAAACCATTTTGAGCGGGGCTAGTAAATCTTTTCCCAATTGAAATCCAACGACTTCCAGCGTCTTTTTCCTGCTTTAACCAACCGCTTTTTCCCAACAATAAATCATTATAAGTTTTTTCTACTCCGTACAAACCTGTTTTTTTACTTTCTTTATTATAACCCTCAAAACCAATAACTTGCGCTGCCAATGAATTATTAGGATAATATCGCCAGCTTTCATTTTCCAACTGAATTCCTTCGTGATTTAATTCTTTAATTTTTTCTACTTCTTCATCTGATATTTTTCTCTTCAAAGGTTCGTAAGCGTCCTTTCTTTTTAACAACTTCGAATAAACAGCCTCTCTTTCTAAACCTAAAATTTCACTTACTTTATAAGATAAAACTTCAGCCGTATCGTCTTCAATAATGCTAGGTACTGCAAAAACCGTGAACATATCCTTATTGGTAGCCACCGGCAACAAACCGTCATCCTCGTTCAAAAAAATTTCTCCCCGCTTTGACTCTAAGGTGAATTGAGAAAAATGTTGATTGTCTGCTTTCTCCTTATAATAAGCATAACTTTTAACTTGTAAAATATATAATCTAAAAAAAATAATTCCGAATAAAAACAAAACCAGAAAAGAAAGAACGTTAATCCGATTTTTAAAAATATTTTCTCGATTGTCACTATTTCTTTCTCTTTTTCTAATATTATTGTTAACCATAATGATTGATAACGACACTGCTTAACTGCAAAAGAGACTATTTCCAAA